>Ga0209348_1000997_pt1 | contig 14191 bp, 28 predicted proteins | sample ETNvirenome_2_30_FD_184065 | JGI IMG/M metagenome (GOLD analysis project Ga0209348, IMG submission 184065) | Marine viral communities from the Pacific Ocean - ETNP_2_30 (SPAdes) (version 2) | ecosystem: Environmental > Aquatic > Marine > Oceanic | place: Pacific Ocean | collected 2013-06-22 | reverse complement strand
TCAAGGCAAGGTATTAAGTTTAAAGGTGTTAAGTGAAGCCAGCCTTCGTATTAATGTGTTATTTATCAGGAGCTCCTGCTGGAGTACTGCATTTTGAAAACGTCAATACATGTGGTTATTTTAAAAAACATCTTAACGAACAGTATGTTGTCATTGGTGAAGATCAAAAAAGATACTCATGCTTTTGTAAATTAGTTAAGGTAGATGAAAAAAGAGTGAGGCTCTGGTAATGTTACAAGCACTAATTGGTCCAGCTACAAAACTCCTTGGTAAGTTTATAGAGGACAAAGATACAAAAAATAAGTTAGCACACGACCTTGCTACGATGGCAGAGAAACATGCACAAGCGTTAGCCAAAGGTCAAATACAAGCAAACACAGAACAAGCCAAACACCCAAGTTTATTTGTTGCAGGAGCTAGACCAGCAATAATGTGGATCTGTGCTTTAGGTTTATTGACACAGTTTTTTATTATGCCTATTGCAGAATGGGCGACTGCTATATGGTTACCTCAAATACAACTACCTGAATTAAATACTGGCGAACTTATGACACTTACGTTATCATTATTAGGACTAGGTGGTATGCGGAGTTTTGAAAAAACAAAAGGCGTTGCTAGGGAGAATCTTAAAAAATGAGTTTATATAGGAACATACATGCAAAGAGAAAAAGAATCAAAGCAGGAAGTGGCGAAAAAATGCGTAAAGCAGGACAGAAGGGTCGTCCAACTGCTCAACATTTTAAAGCGGCGAAAAGAACAAAGAGAAAGTAAATGTGCAGGATCTGTTCAGACATTTAAACATACACGCTAGGGTAAGTTATATGAAACAAAAAATAAAAAAAGTAGCTAGAAAATTAGAAAAAGCATCAAAAGCTCATGCAAGTCAAGCAAAGACACTAAAAAGTTTATTAAAAAATGGCAAAAAGAAAAACAAAAGATCCTAAAGTAGGCACTGGTAAAAAACCAAAAGGATCTGGAAGGAGGTTATATACCGATGAAAATCCAAAAGATACTATTAGCATTAAGTACGCTACTCCAGCAGACGCTAGGGCTACTGTTGCAAAAGTTAAAAGAATTAAAAAACCTTATGCTCGCAAAATTCAAATCCTTACGGTTGTCGAACAAAGAGCAAAATTTGCAGGGAAACCAAAGCAAGCCTCCATTGCGAAAAAGGGGAAGACCGCCATTAGGAACCAAAGGAAAAAAGTAAAAAAATAAATGGATCTTTACATTTATGATAGAATAGTTAATATTCTAAAAGAGAGGCAGAGAAGTTTAGAAGAACAATTACTACATGGTAGTGTAGAAAACTTTGAAGCCTACAAGGAAGTGAGAGCTAGACTCTCAGAACTTGCAACATTACAACAAGAGGTAAAACTCTTGCTCAAAAAGGTGGAAGATGAGTAAAATTATATTACCAAAGAGGTTACAAAAAAGGTTTCCTCCAAAAGAAGAACAACAAGAACCCCAACAAAAATCACTAGAAAAAATGCCAGAACCTACTGGGTGGCGGATTTTGATTTTGCCCTACAAAGGTAAGGCTAAAACAGATGGTGGTGTTTTGTTACCAGATCAAGCTGTAGAGCGTGAAGCACTAGCAACAGTTTGTGGTTATGTTTTAAAAATGGGTCCTCTTGCATACCAAGACAAAGATAAGTTTGGTGAAAATAGCACTCCGTGGTGTAAAGAAAAAGACTGGGTAATTTTTGGTAGGTATGCTGGAAGTCGTTTTCGTATAGAAGGTGGCGAAGTAAGATTATTAAATGATGATGAAATACTAGCAACAATTAGCAACCCTGAAGATATTTTGCATACATAGGAGAAATAAATGGCTGAAGCAAAACAAAGAGACTTACCCCTAGAGGAAGAAAATGAAGAAGTTGAAGTTGACTTACAAGAAACGAAAGAAGAACCTGAAGTTGAAAAAGCTGAAGAAACCAAAGTTGAAAAAGATGAAGAGGAAAACAACGAAGGCAAGTTAGACGGTTACAGCAAAAAGGTCAGAAAACGTATTGAAGATATGACCTATAAATTAAGAGAAGCTGAAAGACGTGAAAAAGCGGCGATTGAGTATGCTCAAGGTTTACAAAAAGAAAATAAAAGTCTGTTAGAGCGTAGCCAGACTATTGATGATTCTTATATAAAAGAGTATGACGCAAGGGTTACAAGTGAAGAATCCACACTTAAAACAAAACTTGCGGAAGCTATAACTGCTGGAGATGTTGATGCTCAAGTGGATATCAATAAAGATTTGGCAAGGTTAGCAGTAGAAGCTGAAAGGTTGAATAAAGCTAAAGTTGACAGAGAACAAAAAGTAAAAGAGGAAGAAGCAAAACCTGAACAAGCACAACAAGCACCAAAACAAGTGCATCCAAAAGCTCAGGCTTGGGCTCAAAAAAACACATGGTTTGGATCAGATGAGCCTATGACTCTTACAGCTTTTAGTATACATAATGAATTAGTTAGGGCAAATGGCGAACAATACGCTTTAACAGATGAGTATTATACAACGATTGATGCAAAAATGCGTGAAGCTTTTCCGCATAAGTTTGACGAACAAGATGTTGATACTACAGAAACTACGCAAGGAAAAACAGTAGTAAACACACCAGTAGCAGGAGCAACAAGGTCAAATCCAGGAAAAAGTGGAAAAAAAGTGACCTTATCAAAATCAGAGGTTGCAATCGCAAAGAAACTTGGTGTATCATTACAACAATACGCTAAACAAAAACAAAGTTTAGCTAGAACGTGAGGGAGACAATATGTCAGATAGAAAACCACGCACTGAGGTAACTAGAGAAAAAACTTCTCGTAGGACACCTTGGAAACCACCATCTACTTTAGATGCACCCCCAGCTCCAGAGGGATTTGTTCATCGTTGGATCCGAACTTCGGTTATGGGCTTTGACGATAAAAAAAATCTTTCTGCCAGAATCCGTGAAGGGTTTGACCTAGTAAGAGCTGATGAGTACCCAGATTTTGAGGCACCAACTATCCAGGACGGAAAACATGCTGGAGTTATTGGTGTGGGTGGTCTGGTACTCGCTAGATTTCCTCTTGAATCAAAAAGCGAAAGAGACGCATATTTTAAACAAAAAACATCCGATCAAATGGATGCCGTCGATAACGACATGATGAGAGAACAACACCCAAGTATGCCTATCCTTAAACCAGATAGGCAAAGTCGTGTAACCTTTGGAGCAAAGGCAACTAGCTCTGAATAATTTTAACTTATGAGAAGGAGAATACAAAATGGCGACAAATATTGATGCCCCTTTTGGTTTACGTCCTCATAACTTATTAGGTTCTGCACCAAACTCAATGGGGCTGACAAGGTACAAAGTACAGACAGCGGCGACGGCTGGATCATCTAGTTCAATTTTTCAAGGTGATATGGTCATTCCATTAACAAATGGATTAGTCGATGTTTCAGCGGCAGACGGTGGTAGTGTGGCAATTTTAGGAGTTATGAATGGATGTGAATATATTGATTTAGACGGGAAACCTCGTTTTGATAATCATTATCCTGGAACATCTTCAATTAAATCAGGTACTGAAGCAAGTATTTTTGTTTATGACAATCCGCATCAGATATTTGAAGTACAAGGAGATGCGTCCTTAACTAATGCGGCGACTGCACAAGCCCTAGTACACTCAAACGCAGAGGGTGCTGGCTTTGGATCAGAAAACGGTGCAACTGGTAAATCTATCGGTGAATTAGCTGTATCCACTGCAGGAGCGACTACAGCAGGTGATAATTTTAGGATCATTGGAATCAAAGATGATTTTAATGATATTGATGTTACATCAGCTGGAGTAATCTTTTTAGTGAAATTGAATGTTCATTTTCACTTAACTGCTACTGGCTTATAGGAGGGTATTATGGCTATTGCAAGATCACAACTCCTAAAAGAATTAGAGCCAGGATTAAATGCTCTATTCGGCTTGGAGTACGATAGGTATGACAATGAGCATGCCGAAATTTATGACACAGAAACTTCTGACAGAGCTTTTGAAGAAGAGGTAATGTTATCAGGCTTTGGTACTGCACCAGAGAAACAAGAAGGAGCCGCAGTTTCATTTGACACTGCAAACGAATCCTTCACTGCTCGTTACACTCATGAAACAATCGCTTTGGCTTTTGCTATAACTGAGGAAGCTATTGAGGATAACCTCTATGATAGACTTTCAAGCAGATATACAAGAGCGTTAGCAAGATCTATGTCTAATACAAAACAAGTTAAAGCGGCGAGTGTATTGAACAACGCTTTTGATAGTACTTTCACTTTTGGAGATGGTAAGGAGCTTTGTGCTACTGATCACCCAACTGCAGGAGGAGGTAATTTCAGAAACGAGTTAACAACACCAGCAGACTTGAATGAAACATCATTAGAACAATCACTTATTGATATCTCAGGATTCATTGATGAAAGAGGTCTCAAAATTGCTTTAATGGGTCGTAAGTTAATTATTCCAGTAAACTTACAGTTTGTAGCTGAAAGATTAATGGCAAGTAACATGCGTCCTGCAACAGCAGACAATGATGTTAATGCAATTAGAAATATGGGAATGTTACCTGAAGGGTATGTGGTAAACCACTTCTTAACAGATACAGACGCATTTTTCATTAAAACTGACTCACCAAATGGTTTTAAACATTTTGAAAGAGCAGGGATTGCAACATCAATGGAAGGTGACTTCGATACTGGTAATGTTAGATATAAGGCGAGAGAAAGATACAGCTTTGGCGTATCAGATCCTCGTTGTGTGTTTGGCTCTCCAGGAGCTTAAATCAAGGATCCCCTTGAAATTAAAGGAGCGACTTTACAGTCGCTCTTTTTTTATGTTATAGTTTATTAACCTTGACGGGAATAATCCCGACAAAGCCAAGACAAGGAGATTGATATGGCTAATACAACTTTTTCAGGTCCTATTAGATCTGAGAGTACAATTAAAACAATCAGTAAAAACGCAACAACTGGTGCAATTACAGAGGTATCAACCTTTGGTGATGGTCCAGTCAGTTTATCTGATGGTAACGTAACTCTTACAAATGCTACTCATAGTGGTAGAGTTTTACTTGTTCCAGATGGGGGGCAAGACAACACTTATACACTTCCAGCACCTATAGCTGGATCAATGTTTAGATTTGTTTATGCTGGAGGAGCCGCTGATGCAACAGACGCAATAATTGTAACTCCAGGAAACACTAATTTTTATATTGGTGGAGTAACATTTTTAGATACTGATGGTAACGAAGTGAGTTCAGTGTTCTCTGATGGTAACTCAAACAGTAGTATACAGCTAAATGTTCCTGCTGGATTTGATGTTACTATTATGGGTATAGATACAACTAACTACCAAATTTTTGGTAATGTTACATCAACTACTGCCCCAGCTTTTGCTGATCAATAATAGGAGGCTTATATGGCAGATGCAGTTGCTACACAAACTATCATTGATGGTAGTAAAACAGCAGTTTTAAAATTCACAAATGTTTCTGATGGATCAGGTGAAAGTGCTGTTACTAAAGTAGACGTCAGTGCATTAGCTAATAATTCTATTGGTCAGTCTTGTACTGGAGCTTCCATACAAAAAATATGGTGGCAGTGTATTGGTATGAAAGTCCAAATATTATTTGATGCAACCTCTGATGTTCTTGCAATTGAGTTAGGTGAAAACCAAAGTGGCTTTCATGATTACTCTGGGTTTGGTGGTATACCAAATAATGCAGGATCTGGTAAAACTGGCGACATACAGTTTACAACCGTAGGACATACAAGTGCGGATAGTTATACAATTATACTGCAAGTGGCTAAGGAATACGGTTAATGGCTACTACTAAAGATGTTAAAAGGACTCCCTCTGGTAAAATTAGTTACCGAGGGATGACTTTTCCAGGATTTAATAAACCTAAACGCACTCCTGGAGGTCCTAAAAAATCTGCGGTACTTGCCAAAAAAGGTAGTCAAATTAAACTGGTAAGGTTTGGTGATCCAAATATGACAATAAAAAAAGATCAACCAGGACGTAGAAAATCATTTAGAGCACGTCATAGATGTGATACAGCTAAAGATAAATTTAGTGCTAGATATTGGTCATGTAAGGCATGGTAATGAAAGCTAACGAAGTTTTAAAATTATTAGAAAAGCACGAAGAAGAGTGCGGAAAAAGATATGAACGTATAGAAAAGAGCCTTGATAAGTTTGATGTTAAACTTTGGGGACTTGCTGTTCTAATAGTAATAACCCCTTTTTTACATAAGTTGATTTAAAATGGCTATAACAAGAGGACAAATGCGTAAACAAATAAGTAAACCTCCAGCCAAAAAGAAAACAAAACGTAAAATACCCGAAAAATATTTAAAAGGTTTATCTAGTACGGAGCGTGCTAAACGTCGTAAAGAAATACAACGTAATGCACCCAAAGCAGATAACGACCCATCAGCTTATAAGTTCAGTACTGATTTTAAAAAAGGTAAACGCAGAAAAACAAAAGAGTCTGTTTATACAAAACGGTTTAGGAAAATGTATGGAGGTAAAAAGAAATGAAGAAAAAACTAACACCAAAACAAAAAAAGTTGGCATCTTTAACACCCCCCTTTAATAAAATTACACGTGGTGATATTATTAAAGGAGCTACTATGAGAAAAGGGAAAAAGAAAAATGGCAAACGTAAGTAAGACATTAGCTGAAAAAGCTAAAAAAGCTAGAGCAAAAGGTAAAAAGGTCACGGCTGGACAATTACGTCAAGTTTACAACAAAGGGCTCGCCGCTTATAAAACTGGACACCGTCCTGGAACAACACCAAACCAATGGGCAATGGCTCGTGTAAACTCTGTATTAACTGGAGGTAAAGCGGCGAAGGTTGATGCTCATATTTTTGGTAAAGGAAAAAAACCAAAGAAAAAACCAACGGCTAAGAAAAAAGGTTAATGTCATATTTGATTAGCAATATACCCTTCTTTAAATGTTGGGTACGCAAAGAATTTACGCATAATCATGAAAAATACAGAGGTGAGTTTATACATGCTCATGCGTTTGCTGTAACTACCATGCCAGATAGAACACTTGGTTTTCAAGTAGTTTTTACTGGTTGTGAGGTAGATGGTACAGATGAAACAAATATACATGGTGGAGCAATGTGGGCTAGAATGCCTTTAACTGCATTGGTTGCCGATATACCTTTAGAAACTATGCCTGACATTATGCACCCACGCTTTGCTCAGCCTTGGGACTGTAGCTCACATCACCATAGTGTTGTTAAGTTAGATTATGTAAGTGTTAGTCCATGGATATGTAAAATAGATAATAGGTTGCATATCGGTAAATATTTATTTACAATAGATTACAGTCAGTCTGATTTAGCAGATGATCCAGCTCAGCATAAGCAGAGTCATGTCATCCAATTAATAAAGGCTGATAATTGGACTGGTAACATTGTTGCCTTGCCAAATAACAGGGTTAGAGTAACTTCCCCTGCACTCTGGGAAACTGGAGAGGGAGCTCCCGATTTTAAACCGAGTCAATGGACTCATAACGCAGAGGAACATGAACAATATATGGATCCCGAAGTAACCTTCAACAATCTTTATAAGGAGAATAAGTAATGATGAAGAAAAAAAGCTATGCGATGGGTGGTGCTACTAACGATAAAAAGAAAATGATGGGCGGTGGTGCTATGAAAAAGAAAAGTTTCGCTATGGGTGGTGCTACTAACGAAAAAGAAAAAATGATGGGTGGTGGTGCTATGAAGAAAAAGAGCTTTGCTAATGGTGGCAAAGTAGTCAAAGGTCCTTATAGTTAATGACCACTTCATCCTCTACAGATTTTGAGCTAGATGTAGCTGAATATATTGAAGAAGCCTTTGAGCGTTGTGGCTTAGAGGTGAGGACTGGCTATGACTTACAAACAGCCAAACGTTCGTTAAATATATTATTAGCTGATTGGGCAAACAGAGGATTAAATCAATGGACTATTGAACAACGTACACAATCATTAACATCAGGTACAGCGGAATATAGTTTAGGAACAGATGTAATTGATATACTCAATGCTGTTATACGCAGAGGAACTACAGATTTTACAATTAGTAGAATAAGTAGGGATCAATACATAAACATACCAGTGAAGTCTACAACTGGTAGACCTAGTCAGTATTTTTTAGATAGGCAGATCACACCTAATTTAAAACTCTGGGCTACACCAGAAAACAGCACAGATACTTTTGTGTACGATGCTTTGACTAGGATACAAGACGCAGACACAGCTAAAAATACAATGGAAGTACCGTTTAGGTTTTATCCGTGTTTGACTGCAGGACTTGCTTATTATTTAGCAATGAAAAAAGCACCTGATAGAATACAAATATTAAAGGCTGTGTATGAAGAAGAGTTTGAGCGTGCTTCAGCAGAAGATAGAGATCGCTCTAACTTAACATTAACACCTAGTAGCACTTATTATGGGTTTGTATGACTAGATACGCTATTGGAAGAAAATCAAAGTTTATATCAGATAGGTCTGGCTTTGCCTTTCCATACAGAGAGCGAGTTATGGAGTGGAATGGTAATGTAGTTCATAGGTCTGAATATGAGGTAAAACACCCTCAACTTACACCACGCAAACCACCATTAGAGCCACAAGCTCTTTATCAACCTAGACCACAACAAGAGGATGATAATAAACAATTAATTGTAATAACAAATACTGGACTTGGAATATTAGGAACAAAATTAGATTCTTTTAGTGCCACTATAAGTTTAGGAACAGTAACAGTGAGCACATCATGAGTTTTACATTAACTACATTAACGGCTTCCGTGCAAGAGTGGACACAAAATGATGAAAGTACGTTTGTAGCTGAGATACCATTTTTCATTAAAAATGCAGAAGAACGTATTTTTAAAACTGTCGATTTAGATTATTTTCGTAAAAACGTAACTGGTGTAGCGACGTCAGGTAATAAGTTTTTACAAAAGCCAAGCGATTATTTGGCAACTTTTTCATTATCTTTAGTAAGTAGTGGATCAAATGTTTTTTTACTACAAAAAGATGTAAACTTTTTACAAGAATTTCACCCTGACCCAACAGTTACTGGAACACCAAAATATTACGCACAGTTTGATCTTACTAATTTTATTTTAGCACCAACTCCAAATGCAAATTTTACAGCAGAATTACATTATTATTACAGACCAGCATCACTTACAACTGATGATAGTGGATCAACTTGGATTAGCACAAATGCCCCTGATGCTTTACTATATGGTACATTAGTAGAAGCATATACGTTTATGAAAGGGGAAAAAGATTTGTTGGATTTATATAACGGTAGATATTTAGAATCTATCGCACGTCTCAAAAATTATGCAGAAGGTAGAAATTACTCTGACTCTTTTAGAGAAGGTTTGGTTAGACAAAGACAAACATGAAGAAAAATAAAAGTGTTGCTATTGTCGGTCTTGGTAATAGCTTTAGTGAATTTATTTTAGCTAGAATTAGAAGTGAAAAATTTGATGAAGTATGGGCAATTAACTCTATGTCTGGAGTTATTTATCACGATAAATGCTTTATGATGGACCCACCCTCTAGGTTTTTAGATACACCGAACGCAGGTCAACAAACTAACATAATGGCTAATAGATTAAAGTCAAAATTAAACATACCTATATTTTCTTGCACTCTAGATAAAAGATGCCCAGACGTAGTAGAGTATCCATTGCAAGAAGTGTTACAAAAGACAAAATATGCTTATCTGAACAATACCGTCGCTTATGCTTTTGCATACGCCATAGCTAATGATTTTAAAGAGTTACATTTATACGGGATAGACTTTACGCACAAAGCAGTAAACTTTGCAGAGGCGGGTAGAGCTTGTTGTGAGTTTTGGTTAGCTATAGCCATATCAAAAGGTATAAAAGTAAATATTGCACACAACTCAAGTTTATTAGATACAAACATACCAGATGATCAAAAGTTGTATGGCTATCATAGACTTGAAGACCCTATCGTTTCTACAACTACACAAGGTAGTATGTTAATAACAAGAAAATCAAAATTAGATCCTCCGGAGCCTTTAGATGCAACACCTAATATTGTTGGCAGAGAGGATATACTAGGTGTAACTTACGAGGAGGTTAATAAAAATGTTTAATATTAATGTATCAGAGTTAGGTAATGTAATTGTTAAAACCTCAGAAAAAGGTGGTTTAAACAATGAGCAAATAGCAGATTTAGCTGTAGATAAAATAGCAAGTGTGTCAGAAGATGCTCCCTCGCATTTAAAAGAACAAGCCAAATTATTTAGAGAACAACTTAAAGGTATTATTCATCATTATATACTCTTGGCAAGAAAGGAAGAGCGTGCTAGTATTATCCAAGTCCTACGATCAAATGGTCAAAAGGAAACGGCTGATTATATAAGGAGACTCTAATATGGCTATAACACAAGCGATGTGTACTTCCTTCAAAAAAGAGTTATTAGAAGGTGTACACAATTTTAAAAACTCAGGTGGAGACACTTTTAAACTAGCCCTTTATGCAGAAGGGAGTGGTGGTAAATCTTCATCAACTGCAACATTAGGTGCAACAACGACTACTCTTGCTACGGCTGGAGAAGTAGCGTCAAGTGGCACATATTCAACTGGTGGTGCAAATTTAACAAGGGTAGATCCAAGCACCTCTGGTACAACTGCAATTACAGATTTTGCTGATTTAAGTTTTACCACTGCGACGATTACTGCAATGGGAGCTTTAATCTATAACAGCTCTGACAGTAACAAAGCTGTATGTGTTTTAGATTTTACATCTAATAAAACATCAACAGCAGGAACGTTTACAATACAATTTCCAACAGCAGACGCATCAAACGCTATTATTAGAATAGCCTAACAAAAAGGCTAACCAATGGCGAACATTACTGGTTGGGGTCGAGGCACATGGGGTGAGGGAGCTTGGAACGCTCCTTTAGCCGTTGAAGTTACTGGAGTAGCAGGAACTACAGCTCTTGGTAATGAAGTTGCTTTTGCAAGTATAACTGTTGTTGAAACTGGTCTTGCTGGGACTGGTGCTGTAGGTAACGTAACTGTTACTGGCACAGCATCTTTCAGTGTAACTGGTAATACAGCGACTGCTCAACTTGGTAATGAAGTTGCTTTTGCAAATATAACTGTTGTTGAGACTGGATTACAAGGAACTACAGCAGTAGGTAATGTAGTTTCAGAGGGTGGTGCAGTCGCAGTTGCTACTGGCGTTGCTGGAACTTCGGCATTAGGCAATACAACAGAAACGGGGACTGGAAGTTTTTCTGTTACTGGTAATGCTGGAACTACAGCAGTAGGCACTGCTCAAGCCTTTCCAGAATTTGTTGTAGGTGTAACGAGTGTTACTGGAACTGGTGCAGTAGGAAATGTTTCTGTATCTGGCACTTGTGCTTTTTCTGTTACTGGTGTCGCTGGAACTTCTGCTTTAGGTGAAGAAGGAACTTCGGCTGGATCTACTGTTGTAGAGACTGGATTATCTGCAACTGGTGCAGTAGGAACTGCAACTGTTCTACCTTCCCTTACAATTCCCGTCACTGGCTCAGCAGGAACTGGTGCTATTGGTGATGCCCTCGGTGCTGGAGGAGCAAAAGTTGTTGAAGAGGGTTTAACTGGCACTGTTAATCTTGGTGACGAAGCTGTAAGTGGTGGAGCAACTGTTTCTGTAACTGGTGTCAGTGCTACTGGTGGTTTAAGAACAGATGATACTGGAACAGTTACGTTTGCTGTAACTGTTCGAGATGATGGTGGGGGAAACAAATATTATATTGATGGTGTAAAACAAGATACTCTTTCTTTGACAGAGGGTAAAACGTACAGATTTGATCAAAGTTCTTCTGCTTACGTAGGTAACTCAAACCACCCATTAAGGTTTTCTACTACATCAAACGGCACTCATGGAGGAGGCTCCGAATATACAACTGGTGTTACAACCAGTGGGACTCCTGGATCTGCTGGTGCGTATACAGAAATAACTGTGGCTGTAGGTGCTCCAACATTATATTATTACTGTACAAACCACTCAGGCATGGGAGGGCAAATCAACACTATTGCAAGTTCCGATCTAGTTATTACTGGAGGAGCGACGTTTGCCACAACTGGTGTAGCTGGAACAAGTGCGTTAGGAACAGCTTCTGGTGTCATACCTATTGTTGTCTCTGTTACTGGTTTTGGTATAACAACTTCATTAGGAACTGCTACTAGCTCTGTGGTTTCAAATATTGTAATTACTGGAGTGGTAGGTACTGCGACGTTAGGAACTTTAAATTTATACGGTATCATTGCAAATGATATATCTGTGAGTTATACTGAGGTAACTCCGTCACAAACACCAAATTGGGCGGCTTGATTTAAAAGGATGGTAATATGGCAAGTACATTCGTAAATAATTTAAGACTCGAAGAAATGGCGACTGGAGAACAGTCAGGAACTTGGGGTACAAAAACAAATACAAATTTAGAACTCATAGGTGAAGCATTAGGTTTTGCTACTGTCAATATATCTTCTGATGCTGATCAGACAGAAACTATTGCAGATGCCTCGTCAGATAATGCAAGAGCCCTGTACATCAAAGTTACTTCTACTAGCTTATCAGCTACTAGAACTTTAACCATTGAACCTACTAACGTAAAAAGAGTGCATATTATAGAGAATGCAACAACTGGTAGCCAAAGCATAACCATAAAACAAGGATCAAATAATGCGGCTGATAAAGTTACTATTCCCAATGGAAAAACAAAAGTTGTTTATCTAGATGGTAACAGTTCTTCAGCAAAAGTTGTAGATGCTTTTGCACACTTATCAGCTCCAGATATAACAGTAGATGATGATTTGATCGTAGGAGATAATGTAACTCTTAATTCAGATAGCTCTGTAATAAGCATGGGTGCTGATGGCGATGTAACACTTACACATGATGGAACAACTGGTGTAACTATTGGAGCTAACCCAATAACTTTAGATTCTGGTGCTGAATTAAATCTAGATTCAGCTACTGGTATATTTGTATTTAAAGACGGTGGTGGTGAAGTGTTACGTTTTACAGAGGGCAACTCTGGTGATGTTACAATAAAATTAGCCACAGATGCTAAAGATTTAGTTTTTACTGATAATGGTGATGCAACGAATATGAAAATATTAGACGCCGCCGCTGGAATAAATGTTCCAGGAGAAGTGCAAACAACTAAAATAGCATTCACTGATGGTGATGATGCTATTACAATAGCAGATGGTGGAGGAGTTACTTTTGCTCAAGGCGTAAGTTTTGGTGACAATGCTATTACAAATGTAGGTGATATAGCTTTAGATAGTATATCATCAGATGCTGGAACTGGCACTGCCATAACTTTTGGTGCAAGCACAGTACCAAACACTCAAACGGCAGGATCACAAACTGGAAACATCACTCCAGATTTTTCTCAATATACTAATTTTATTTTAACATTGACTGGCAATATCGTCTTACAAGATCCTGGAGATGAAGTCGCAGGACAAATGGGTGTATTTGTATTTATTCAAGATGGTACTGGTGGACGCACTTTATCACACGCAGATGATAGATATCATGTAGCTGGTGGTACTTCTTTAACTTTATCGACTGGTGCAAATGATGTGGATGTCGTGCCATACTTTGTTAAAGCTGATGGTACAATATTGTTAGGAGCAATACAAAAAGACTTTGTGGAGGCATAATGAGTGGTAACTCTGCATTTTGGTTAGCTAATCCTAGTACTGGTTTTTATAATGGTGAAGTTCAACAATCTGGAAGATTTTATGGCTCAACTGGTTATATAGACCATCAATTTAGCACTCCAACATCACAAAAGAAAATGATATTTGCTGTTTGGGTAAAACCAAGTGAGTTTGGAAGTACACAACATATTATGGGTGGCGGTCCAAGTGTAACTAACTATTTTTTATTTTGTTTTTCTGCCTCTGGCTTTTATAATTCTACAGATTCATTTAAATTTGGAATTGTAAGTGGTAATGTTAATCGACTATACAGAGTTACAGACGCACTTTTTCGTGACCCTAGTTCGTGGATGCACGTCTGTGTTGCCATAGACACAACACAAGCAACTGCTAGTGACAGAGTACAACTGTTTTTTAATGGTAAAAGATACACTGGAGGATTTTCTCTTTCTAATACTCCAAG
>Ga0209348_1000995_pt1 | contig 14193 bp, 16 predicted proteins | sample ETNvirenome_2_30_FD_184065 | JGI IMG/M metagenome (GOLD analysis project Ga0209348, IMG submission 184065) | Marine viral communities from the Pacific Ocean - ETNP_2_30 (SPAdes) (version 2) | ecosystem: Environmental > Aquatic > Marine > Oceanic | place: Pacific Ocean | collected 2013-06-22 | reverse complement strand
CTTGATCCTCTGGTTGGATCACGAAGTCACTATTACCTGAAAGATATGCTGCTGAAGCACCGGTATAAGCGGTACCTAATTCTTGGTAGCCAGCTTCAACACCAGAATACATAGTACTTGCTGTTGTGTTAGCACCGACACCGCCACGGCCTGCGTCTTCTGAACCGAAACCATCAATACCAGTGTTACCTAGAGTATCACCGGAATAACGATAACGTAAAGCAAATGCAAGACCAACTGGTCCAGCCATTGGTTGAACACCAACGATTTCATTTGTAATTAACTCGGGAAAAGTACGTCTAATCATCGGAATCAAGATTTTTGGTAGACGAGCATCGCCAGTAGCGTACTGATCTGTACCAGGAGTACCTCCTACATCTTGTGATTGACCCCAAGTATTTACGTTACTACCTAGCGAACCTTGTCCACCTAGCTGGTTACCAGCTACGTTTGAACCACCACTGGTATTACCAGGATTGTAGTTAGGACCAGCTTCGTTCAAGCACCATGACTCTTGGTTTTCCAAAAGCATTGCAGTATTTAAACGAGTATGGCTGTCTTCGATAGGAGCGACAGACTTGGATGTATAATCTAATACAGGAGCCCATTTCTCTAATAGTTGAGAAGCTCTTGATTCGTCAATGTAAGCCTGTGTAGGTCTAATTGAATTCATGATAGATTTTTTCCTTTGTTTGTTATTTTACGACCCCAAGGTTATTTAAAACCAGGAAACTTAGAACTTAAATTCTCAACTATAATAAATTAGTATTTAGAAAGCTCCGATAAGTATGGGTTAGTAGTTTGTTCTTTGATTACCTCTTCTTTGGTATCTTCATAAACAACGTCTACTTTATCCATCTTACTGTAAGCCTCTTCTTTGAGAACATCGAGCCTATCGCTTTCTTTCTTCTTGAAAAGTTTAACAGTATAATCAAAATTTTCTTTAATAAACTGTTCTGACTTTCCTTCAAATGCTTTTAATACAAACTTCTTAGCTTTATCATCTAATTTAGATGATTTTGCTTCGATAAGGTATTGGGCTTTAGTACGCTCAACTTCACCTTTTAATTTTGCATTTTCTGCAACAATAGACTCAAGCTTTTCATTAGCTTCATTTATTTGATTATGGCCGTCAACAACAGCTTCTTTAATGCTTTCCTTCTCTAAGGCAGCATCAACTGCTAAGTGACTTCTTAGACTTTCTAAAACTTTAACTGCTTTTGTATTCTTTACTGCTTCTTGAACACTTTCAGCAGGTACCTTTTCTTCTAGATAAACGTCTAAATAATCGGAAATTGTTTCTACAAGATTACTCTTGAATTTTACAGCATCTTCATTTAATGCTTCTTCATATTTTTCAATTACAAGTTTTAATTTACTAGCTCTATCACTATCTAAAGCTTCTACAACTCTTTCTAATTTTATAGTATGGTCATCATCAATCTTTTCGATCAATTGCTCTAACTTAGATGAATATAATTCATCTTGATCTTGTAATGCTTTCTCTACGTGGATTTCGACACGATCATTAACCTTCGATTCGAAAACCTTTTCAATCTCAGATAATACCTCTTCATTTAAGGCTCCGCCGGTCGCTTCTGCTAATATTGTTTTAATGTCTGTCATAATTAAAAAATCTTTATATTATTATTTAATATCTTTTGCTCTATTTTTTTGTTAACTGCATCGGATAACTCTTTAGATGCTTTGCTATAATCGTTTCTCGATAAGTGAGAAATAAATTTACTGATAGAATCTTTTATTTTTTTACCTTCCATAATATTATTTATAAGCTTTTTATGAATTTCAAAATATTTTCTTTTAAATATGCATCTACAAATTTTGAATTAGGTAGTGTACTAATGCTCTTTTCAAAATTATCATATGCTTCTTCAAATTGCCCATACTTGTTAACAACGTATTGTTTGCTTTCTAATATACCATTTACAAATGCTTTTGGAAATGAAGGATCTGCAACACAATCAATAGCTACTAATTTAAAATCTTTTACCCTATTAACTCCTTCTGTACCAGATTCAGGTATTAACTGACCAAGAGCTCTAGAACTCATACCAACTCTAACACCGTCATTAATAAGCGATCTAACTATCAGACCTGTTGGCGTTGATAATACTTTACTTTTACCGTAAAACACATTACCGTCTTGAGACATTTCAGTTACTAAATGGCAAGCTCTTTCTAAATCTACATCAGCTGTGGTTGGGTGATTTAATTCTCCCATTGCTCTTCCTGAGTTTACCATTTCTTTTTGGTATCGTGATACTTCTTTTTCCATTTCATGTAGAGGGTATATACGTTTATTGCGATTTACACCTTCTGCCATCATGTATGGACCTTTTATAAAGAAGTTTTTTGAACCTTTTGAATTACCTTCTTCTACTATATATTCAAACTCTTCTTTCGGAGCTGGTGTTTCTACTATTAAGTTTAAAGACATCGTTTAATTATTTAATATACTTAATCATTTTTTAAAGGAACTCAAACATATTTTCATTTGCGTCTAATATTTAATTCTTTTTCAGTTAAAATTATAAACTTAACTCCTTTTTTATCTGACCATTTTTTTGCTGCTTCCCATTTAGCTAAATTTTGAATATAAGTTTTTTGCTCATATAATAAAGTAGATTTTCTTTTGTATTTTTTATTTATCGGTTTTATTGTTTGGCTTGATGGTTTAATTTCAATCAAAAATTTATTTACATTACCATTTTTATCTTTGAATAATATATAGTTATCTACAAAATATCTATGAACCCTATTATCTAAAGGACTTACATAAGGTATAATAACATTTTCACTTCCCCATTTTACAACGTTATCATTTTTATCTGCCCATCTAAAAAATTTTAACTCCCAACCAGAACGATATTCAGGATATCCTTTGCCTATATACTTTTCTTTATTAACGGGGCTATAAATACCTTGTTTAAAATTATTACGCACAATAATATTTAAATATAAACTACGAGGAAATCTATAAATATAGATATGACATTTGAAGAAAAGATTTTAAAAAATAGTTCTATAAGGCAGAAGAATTTATTAAGACCGGCTAAAATTGCAGTAGAAAAACCTGATACAGGAGTAACTATTTTGAAAAAAGGTGCATATTACCTTATTAAAGACTCAGCTGATATTACGGTGAAGTATTTACCATTATTATGCTATGGTAGTTTTTCTGCACCTATAAGTGATTTAAAAGGAAAATTTACACAAGCTGAAATTATAGACTTCGTAGGTAGAGCTAAAGAAGAAAGTTATACCAATCAGCTACTTAATATTATATTAACTGATATAGGATGCACTCAACCTATAACACAAATTGTTGATGATGATAAAACCGATGAATTAGATTTATCTTATAATGAAGATGAAGATGTTTATGGTGATTATGAAACTGATGAAGATATTTCAGTTACTTCAACTACCACAACAACCGAAGTGATTGATATAGAAGACGCTAGCGTAGTTATTCAAAAGCTTATTGAAGTATTTGCAGCTAAGTAATTAAACACTTATCTTTAAAGTTGCACCATCTCTATATACCACTCCTGGTACGCCTGGATCTGATGTTGGTAAGGCTGCTGCACTTAAGTATAATGTTTGAGCGTGTAACATATTTGATGAAACTGCACATACATTTGTACCGCCTGCTATAACTGAACTATGTATAGGATTTTTTTCTCTTAAAAAGCAATTATATGAGCCACCAATAATTGCATTTTTATTAATACCTTCAGAAGTTGATGATGCTGCTATTCCATTCATCTGACCACCAACTACAACACTATCAAATACAAGCGCACCAACACCATTATGCGCACCAGCTATAACAGATGATCTATGGCCTTCCGTGTTAATATTATTTTGACAACCACCTAAAATTGTAGAATTAATTGTTTGAACCAAATTATTATTAAAACCTCCTATAATAACTGCATTACAACCCGAATTACCATTGCAAACACCTGCTATAGTTGCACTATTATATGCTGATAATATAAACCCATTATCCATTCCACCTATAATAGCTGAGTTTTGACCTGGTATATCTGAACTTTGAGCGTTCATTGATATACTATTATTGAAACCACCGCCAATGAATCCTCCAGAGACGTAATTTTTATTTTCTGCACCACCTATTACAGTACCAAATCTTCCAGTTGCAAAATTATTACAACCATTTAAAATAGTTACAAATTCATCACCTGCACTAATACCAGCAACATTATTGCAACCGGTACCTATTAATGAATTATCACCTTTTATTACATTACCTCTACCACCTAAAATAACACTATTTTGACCACCTGGTTCATCTGGCGAAGCTGATGACCCTCTAACGCCTATACTATTTTCTTTACCAGTTAGTATAGATGAATCTTCACCCTTTTCAAATATATTACTACTAATTGCATTTACTATAGAACTATTAAACCCGCCTGATAAAATCATATTATGTCTACCGCCACCGATAAACGATCCAGAGGCCATTACAAAGTTATTTGAACCGCCGCCTATAAATGAATCATGTACTATGTCTTGATTAGTGTTATCATTTTGACTTTCAATTCTGTTTTTACATCCTACTATAATAGCATTACTATTTCCGCAAATTGTATTGCATTCACCACCACCCATGAAGTTAAATTTACCTAATTCATATCCATAACCTACCGGATCTTTAATAGCATCTATTTTGTTATTTAACCCACCTGTAATAGTTGATTCAGTGGCATTTATTGAATTATTTCTACCACCACCAATAAATGAATATTCTATATTACAATTATCAGAATTACATATTTTATTTTGGTTACCACCTGCAATAGTATTACCAAAATTTGACGTACAACTACCGTCTAAAGGTGTATTAACTGATCCAATACAATTATCAAAACCACCACCTATAAAGCTAACATCACCGTAAATACAATTTCTAATACCGGAGGCAACTGTACTTGCTCCGTTATAGCCTTTAACCATATTATTGTAACCAGATCCTATGAAGTTAAAGTGACCAGCGCATATTTCATTACTACAACCTGCTCCGATAGCATTACCTGTTGATCTTGGAAATACCGCAGGAAGACCTCGAATACCTATTATTTTATTTCCAGTACCACCACCAATAAACGTAAAATCACCTTTAGAGTTATTATTAATACCACCACCAATAAATGAATCTTGACCACTTATACTATTACATTTACCACCTGCAATTGTTCCACCGCATGTATCAGGCCCACCAAATATATTTCCACTTACCCCTGATATAATAGTACCGTCCGGTGAATCTATAACACCGCTTACTCCACCTACTATAGTACCATCAGCACCAGCAGATGTAATTACATTAAATGTTCCACCTCCAATATTACCGCCTGATGCAAAAATTGTATTATTCTGACCACCTACTATACTAGCTCCAGATTCTCCACCTGATAAACCAGGATATGCTGATACGTTTATAGTATTTGTATCTGAACCAACTACTAATTCACCACCTGATATAGTAGTTGAACCTGATGTACCATCCCCTGAAACTACAACCGTTGCTGTTGTACCTGAAGGTGATGTTACTACAACAGTACCTGGATCTGTTAAATCAATTCCTATATTAGCACTTGCAGAGCCGGTAGTACTATCTCCAAAACCTAAATTACCACCTGATAAGAATATATCATTACTACCAGTATTACCACCTGAAACTACTACCGTATTTGATGAAATAGTCACGCTATCAGTTTGTAAGGATCCTCCTGATAAAACAACATTACCGAAATCGTTTGTATTACCACCTGAAACAAAAACTGAAGATGATGATAAAGAAACAAAACCATTACCAGATGATAAAGTAACATATGATGAAAGACCATTGAAGATATTTCCTTCTTCTAAATTAGCTACACTATTTATAAGTGAACTAAAGTCATCTTGTGTAGGTACTGAACCTGTAGTATATAATGCTGATAATGATGCGCGCTGACGTCGTCTTCCAAATAAACTCATATATCTATATTTATAGAATTTATAAAAATTATCCTACAAAGAAAAGAGGCGGATCTGCATCTCCTTGACCCGGTGTACCTTCGTATAATTGTTGCTCTAAATCAGCTTTTTCTTGAAGACCTTCTTGCAATAGTCCATCGTTAAGCTGACCACCACCGAATAGACCTGTACCTTGATATTTACCTCTTATTCTACCAACTACAATTTTAGTTAATGCTAAAGAATATTGATAAACCCAAAGCTCTTTTATTACATCTCTTATAGGTCTTTCAACATAACAATCTAATACCCCATAAAATCTTACAGTATCATTATTTGACCCAGGCTGTGGATACATTCTTAAAATTTGAGTACGCGGATCAAAGTCAAAAGTTCTTTCAATCGCTAATAATTTTTCTCTAGTCTCTAACCAATTTTTTAAAGTATACCATGACACTAAATCAAACCCATAATTACCCATTGCATAACTAAAGTATGTTTGTTGAGCTAATGTCTGTTCAATAGTAAACAAAGTATTAATACCTGTAGATGAACCTTCAGTGAAATTTTTAACATCAACAACTTTTCTATAATCCATTAAATCATAATCAAAACTATTAATAGTTTCAAATTCATAATTATTAGTATCTTTTCTAACATCTCCTAATAACGTAACATCATGAGGTACTGGTGGTTGAAAGTATCCTGATAATATAGAAACATCTGCTTGCCCAACTTCAAATGTAAATCCTATAGCTGCAGTTCCAATTTCAGAAGAAAAATCGCTTGTTTCGACTCTAATTATCTCAGTATAAAGTTCAGCAGGTATTAATTCATTTTTATGTATGCCTCCGCTTAAAAATGTACCACTTAAAGTAGGCATTTCTCTAAATAAGTTTCCTGGAACTGCTGATAATGCTAGATAATTTCTAGTTGAAGATAAATCGGTATATTTCGTAAAACTTGGATTAGGAATAGATTTAGTTTGTAAAAAATCAGATTCTTTTACATCAGTAGCATTTAGAGTAAATAAACTGTCTAGTTTTATACCATAATCTTTTTTATATAGAGCGCTATCAAAAATTAAATATTCTCTAGAGTAACCAGCAAACTTAGTAAAATATTCATTGGCAATACTAATATTTTCATACAATTGATCTCTATGTACTTCAACATTAACTGTTGGATAACCTAATGATCTTAATATTCTATCACCGAGTCTATCGAATGAATCTATTCTATTATTCAGATTAGTGCTCTGAAAACCTGATATTGGAGCTATAGTACAATTTGACATACATAATTATTTAATTAAAAAAACTGTATCTTTCTAATAAATAATTATATGTCATATCCAATGCCAAAATTATCAGATGCTGATGTACCAAATACGTATGTCAATAGAAACAAGAACTTTCAGTTTAATATAAGCATAACCAATAGTGCTTTTACGCAATTATCATCACACCCTTGTAGTGAAGCAACAATTACAAATAGATCGGGAAATCCATTATTTATATTTGATGGTAGTCAAACAGGGCAAACAGCTTACTCATTAGAACAACATAGAGCAATGGTTTTAAATGCGAACGATAGTATGACATTTAGAGGTATAACTAACTCAGATCAATTAACTGGTAAGACATCATCTGGTACAGGGTTAGTTTATGTTAGAACTTCATTCGCAAGTAATACAACTAACTTCTAATTAGATTGGCTCTTCTTGAGTCGGCTCATCTTCAATAGTTTCGCCACCAACTACTGCAGGCCCTCCTGCGAAAGGTGGAGGTGTTTCACTAGCAGCGCCACCTAAACCTAAATCTTGTTCCCCTGGAGCTCCTACCGGTTCTGCTGGTTGAGCTTCTCTCCAATCTGGACCACCGGCTCCTATTTGACTTAGCTCCCATTGAAACTCTGCATCTTTTCTTAAAAATTCTCTATTAGCTTTAATATCAGTATCTGTCCAACCTAGATACTTCTTTTGACCATATGTAGCTGAAATAAATTCATTTGAAGCTAAACTATTAAAATTCGTAGCTTTAAGTTCTAATTTTTGATTTTCTCTTAATTCATAAAAGTTAGTAGGTACATTAAATTCAAGATGTACATTATTAGGCTTTATACTATATTTTTCATATATGCCTTTTAATTTTAAATGAGTTAAAAATCCATTTTTAAGACCTGATGCAAAATGTTGTTGCATTCTAATAATAAACTTAGCAAACTTTAATTCTTCTCTTAAGATTTCATTACCGTCGCTAAATTGGCTATCAGGGTTTAATCTATTAAGAGGTACTTTTAATGCTTTATAAAGTTTATTTACAAAATACATTAAGTCTGCCAATTCACCTAAATTAGCTCCTCCAGGTAATTGTGTAACTGTAGTACCTTCTGACCCTGCTCTTTTAGCAAACCAAAATGAATCTAACATTGATTGCGGATTAAACTTTTGAACTTGACCTGATTGATTAGTATCAAATGTCTTTTTGCTCCAATATTCAGCTACTAGTTTTCTAAGATAAGCTTCTGCTTTAGGCGGTGACATATTACCAACGTCAACGTTAAACATTAAACGTTCTGGAGCTCTTACAAGTCTGTATATTACAATTGCGTCTTCTACTAATGATAATTGTCTATAAGCTCTTCTTGCATTTTCAATAAACGGTAATCTAAACGATTTATCTTGATTCCATATACCTGAATTAACATATGTAATTTGATTTTCATCCATAGGGATAAAATCAAACTTTGCAATTTTTTCTGGCTTATTAGGGTCAAAAATTGGTTTACGTAAAATGTAACCTTTAGTAATCATATTTTGAATATTATCAAAAATAGGATCAATTAAATCAGATGGTAATAATACTGAGCCTAAAATGCCTTCACTTTTATGACCACTATGAATAATATGTTCAAAATATACTTCACCTTCTATTAATAATTGTCTAAAGTATTCAAAACCTTTACGATCTAAGTTAAAATAATCTATATATCTCTCAAACTCATCATTTAACAGGTCAGCAGCTTCCGCATCTAAATCAGGCATATTTCGTAAATAAAGATTTACTACATTACCATTATTATCAATATTAATACACTCATCGCATATTTCATCTAAAGCATCACTAATTTCAGAAAATGATGCCATGATCCTATAATCACGTAATCTACCGCCTTTATTTTCTTCTATATTAGCATAAACCAATTTATTATAGTTACCATCAACGCTAACATGACCTGATGGTGTACTATTAAAATCATTATTATAAAAAATACTATTTTTAGCTAATGCTTCAGTACGATTCATTCCAATATCTTGAAATTGATTGTACTTAGGATTGAGATCGTTTATTACATTATTAAAATCTAATGATTGATATGGTAATTTATTTACTAGATTTTTAAAGAAACCACCGCTTTGTTGTTTTTCGTCCGCCATTGTAATTATTTAATTAACCTCCTACGATAATAAAGGTGTTGTTACCGCTATAAGTTCTCGAAGTAGTTGTTTTACTTGAAATTGCATAACCTGCAGATAATGTATATGGTACAAATTGTATTGATGGAGCGTGATTTTGAAGTGTGGTTGGTGAACTTAAACTAAATGTTATTGTATTATCTGAAATTGTGGTATAAGATATATCATGACCTGTTATTGTTTTACCTATACCATGTACACCGCTTACAAATGATGAATAAGTGCATAACGGTATAACTGATGTATCAAAATAACTAAAGGTATTAGAGCTTAATAACAAGCCATTAATTTTATCCAATCTAGTACCTTGAAGCATTACATTTGACCCAGTACCATCACTACTATTTAAAACACCTGGTACTTTAAAGGTATCTAATAACTGAACACCATTATAGAATATATTAGTCAGTTCAGGTGCCCCGGATACGGTAACTGATTTAGTTTCATTAATTAAACCTGTAGAAGTTGGGTAAGTGTATGTATTACCTGATAATGATTCATAATTATCATAGGTAGTTAATAAATTTTCATTATAAAAATCTGCATCAATTTTAAAAACGTTACCTACATCGCTATCAGTATCTTTAAATAACCAACCTTTAATTGTAAATGATGTATCAGCTGTTACTCTAGCTTTTTGTGTACCTGTTGTCTCTACTGGATAATCAAGTGATACGTCACCATTCCATAATACTTCACTTCTTATTTCTTGATCTTTAGCTAAATTAAATTTTTCTGGGACTTTCCATGAAACTACTACATAAGGGTTACAGAAAGGTACAAAGTTAGATAAAATCTGATCCATATCAGTTTGATATCTAGTTAGTATACTACACGATATAGATATATTTACCGGCACGGGAGATTTTAAATGTCTGGATACTAAATCTTCTTGTTCAGTCGCACCAGTATAATAAAACCCGTCTATCTTATTAAAAACTCTAGATTCATCTCTACTTACGTTAGTAACATTAATAGACACTGCTGGTAAAGTCATAGTCTTATTTAAATTAACTAGATCTTGTAACACTCTTTGTTTTGGTGCATAAACGTATCTTACGTTAATTTTATCTTGCTCTTCTCTAGCTTTATTAAATCTACCTATAACTATGTCATCAAACGCAGCTACAAACTGAGTAAGCATATCTTTAATTTCAAAATAAAATGGTCTGGCTTTCACTTAATTATTTAATCCCATGGGAAGACTAACCAGTCATCGTTTTCAATAACATGTGCAGTTATTCCTCTTTTAAAGTTTGTATTATATCTTTGATATAAAGAACAGTAAGTTATATTTTTAATTTCATTATGATCAAAATGATAATCAATATATTCATCAACTGAATTAAAAGTAAGGCCTGAGTCATTAATATCATCTACAACTAAAACGTTACCAGTTAATAATGGGTTATTATAATATTGGATACTTTTTACATCTCTAGTTCTAACCCCTAATTGCTGAAGATTAGGACATTTAAGTTTGTATGATAATATTGTAGCTGGAATCATACCTCCTCTAGATAGTCCTAATATAGTATCAAATCTTACTGATTTTAACTCGTTAACCAGTTCAATAATTCTATGATCAATATGTTTCCACTTAAGATATTTTTCAGTCTTATTAGGCATATCTAATTATAGTATAAAATTACTAAAAATCAATCACCGTATTTTAAATTAAGATCTTTTCTTTTGCGTTTAGCTATAGTAATTTTTCTTTTATACTGAGGTTTTTCCATTATTTCAAGAATTTGCTGTAAAGCTTTACATTTATGAATAAAAGCAGATCCCTTCTCAGTAACTCTATGTATTACTTTACCTATTCCAAATTCAGGATATTGAGAAGTAGGGTCAATAGCATCAACCATTTCTTTAAGATCATTTTTAATATTTTCTTGCAAATGAACTAAATCAGTTCTATATAAACCTACTACTATTATTTCTGGATTTTCTGGAGTTACTTTACTTTGTTCAGAATCATAGATATAACCATATGTTTTTTTATCTTCTTGATCTGATATTCCTGGTGGCATATATGGTACTCCTGTTTTTTGCGCATACACTGTTGGTACATTTCCTTTTGCGTATCCTATTTTACTTTCGTCTGGTATGTATTTTAAATTTTTTCTATCTTTTTGTTGATCGTATCCAATAGCACTTTGATTAAGAGATTCGAATAAATCTGTAAATTGTTCAACCTTCTTCATATATATTATATTTATGTTCCTATAAATAATAGTAAATGGATAAAATAGTCTCCTTCTTAAAAAATGCTCTCGAAAATTTTAACTTAGCCACATTTATATTAGCAGGCTTAGCAGCTTTAGTTGCTTTATGGTTAAATAGTCAATATGTATCTCAAGAAGTATATCAAAAAGATCAAGAAATTATAGCATTAAAGATAGAGAGTTTAGAAACTGAAACACAAGCTTTACGATTTATGGCTCAAGCTAATCAAACGGAAATAAGAGAGCTATTACCTCTTATAGCTAAAATTGAAAATCTTATAGCTAATTTTATTACACCAAATGGCGACGTTATCATAACTGAAAGTATGAAAGAAATGGAAATTGATATTGCCGAAATAAAGAAAGATATCGAGTATATGAAAGCTCGTCTATGGCCTAACGATCAATAATAAATTTTTTCAAAAGCATCGTATAATTTTTCTTCAAGCTCTCTAGCTTCAACTTCAAAAGGATTATCCCAATAAGCAGAACTTCTATCAGTTACATCCTTTTCAGTATAATCTAATTTTTTACCTGATATATTATCGAACTTATCCTGTCTAAAATGTATCAATTCATGAAAAAATGATTGCAATAAATACTTTCTTCTTTTTTCAATCTTTCGATAACCACTTTTTAAACACAATTCCATCTCTGCTTCTTTTTCATTCTTACTACTACCAAAATAATATCCTGACGTAGTAGATTGTATACCTTTAACATCTAAATCGTATACATGAACTTTTCTAGTATTTTTATATTCATTAAGAACAAAATTACTAAAGCTAGATATATTTTTTTCCTTAATATCTAAATCTTTGAATAATTTTTTTAACTTACTATCGAAATGAATATCTAATACAATCATATATCTATTATATAAGAGTTCCTCTTTATATTTCCGGAATAAAAAAGCCGCTCTTGCGAACGGCTTAGTTTATTGGGTAGGGTAAAAAATTAAATATTGCCTAGATAATATTGTCTTCTATGCGCTGTACCTAATGCAATTCCTTTTCCGCTCAAACCTTTAGCACTGTTTGTTGCAAATCCTTGAATTGCAGTTAATGAAAAGAATGTACCAGCTGCTCCGGTAAATGCTTTACCACTTGGATTATTTGTAGTTTGGCCTTTCATACCAGGTGACATACTATGTGCTGAACTTACTGTAAATATAGTAGCAAATTTATTATGATCTACTAATGCTAATTGTGAGTCATGATAACCATTAGCAATTGCTAACTCATATAACTTACCATCACCAGCTCCAAAACCATCTCCTACATATGCACTAGTAATAAAACAATCAGTTAAGTTATGGTCATTAGCAGCAATACCTGTTGTTAAAACTCTAAACTCATTAGCATCTTTACTAGGTCCGTGAGGAGATATATGTTTACCGAATGGGTTACCTGTATTAGCTAATGACCCTGCTGCTGATAAGTTAAATAAAAGTCTTGCTCTACTTGGTGCATTAGTACCTCCATGAAACCCTCCTGGTCGTCCTGCATGTCCGTGTTGACCTGTTGTCGCTTTAATTTCTCCACCTTCATGACATTTAAGAACTGATAACCCAGGAAATGATGTATCTCCTAAATTATAACCTACCGGGATCTCTACCGTGTCTTGTCCCCCTGATGCGAATGCTATTCCTGTATGATCAAGATCTAATGCTCTCTTAAAATATTGAAAGCTTTGCTTCTCTAAACCTGTTGCTAATGTAAATTCCATATTAATATTTATGTTATTTTGTTATATTTATTTGCAATATTATAAATTATCTATTAGGACCAAATGGATTATTACTATAACCGCCAAGTGATTCTACTGATGCTGTAGTCTTTTTAGTAGAAGTAAAGAGACCAGCAATTTGCTTTATAAGTTTACTCTTAGTTAATCGTTTATCAAGCTCTACACCTTTAGTACGGCCTAGCTCTTCTAATTCGTCTTTAGATAATGAGGATAATTCTGTTTCAGTCATATTATTATTTATAGTATCTTTTCAAAAAATCGCGCGGATCCCTGCAAAAGCGCAGAAACTCTCGGAAGGTCGTAGAAAACATTAAGTAATAATATGTTTGAATATAATGCAATTATAACTAAAATAGTAGATGGCGATACAGTTGACGTAGATATCGATTTAGGTTTTGATGTATGGTTAAAAAATCAGCGTATTAGATTATATGGTATTGATACTCCTGAATCTAGAACTTCAGATAAGGTTGAGAAAGTTTTCGGTAAATTAGCAGCAGCCAAAGTTAAAGAATTTTGCCCTGTAGGTAGTAAAATAGTATTAGCTACTAAAACTGACGACTCGCGAGGCAAGTATGGTCGTATATTAGGTAGTCTAATTACTAAAGATGGGGTTAATGTTAATGAATACCTTGTTGAAAATTCATACGCTGTCGCGTACTTCGGCTTATCTAAAAGCGATATTGCTCAAAAACAGCTAGATAATAGACAAATTATTATAGAACG
>Ga0209348_1000994_pt1 | contig 14196 bp, 20 predicted proteins | sample ETNvirenome_2_30_FD_184065 | JGI IMG/M metagenome (GOLD analysis project Ga0209348, IMG submission 184065) | Marine viral communities from the Pacific Ocean - ETNP_2_30 (SPAdes) (version 2) | ecosystem: Environmental > Aquatic > Marine > Oceanic | place: Pacific Ocean | collected 2013-06-22 | reverse complement strand
TATAGACAAAATTTTTATTCAAGATGTTACTTACATTACAAGATATGACAAAAATGGATATGTTGCTACTGATTACGATGATTTAGTAGATTACATATATAATAATAAACTCTACTTAGATAAAAACAAAACTTACAACTGGAATCAAAATATTTCTATAAAAAGTGATTTTTTAGAGACTATTTTTAAAAAAGATGATTGATGGCAAGTATCACTGGTAATATCAATATTCAAGTAAAAAATAATTTAGACCGAAATGCAAATTTTAGTTTATTAGGTGGTACTCAAGATTCAACCAACGGTCAAGCAAATGCAACAATTTTATATGAATGGGATTTGTCTTCTGAAACTTTCATCAACAAAGAATGCGTTGAAATTCAAGCCAGAAGTACTCAAAATAGTAATTTAGAAACATTTACTGTTTCCAATCCAGATGGAGAAATAGATAATGCCCAAACTGTTGTAAATCTTCTAAATACTCTGTTGATAGGAGAATTTAACTTAAAAGATGGGAATATAATTTGGATTATTAATAACGATAATGTTTATGGAGATTTATCAGTCAAAATACAACCGAATTTTTCTCCCACACAATTTGTAAAAGATGCTTATGCTTATTTTGACCCAGAAGATATAACTGGGGAAAACACTTTTGGATTGAAATATCAAAATGTTTTTGATTTTGCTATTGACAATGTTTCTAATTTTGTTCAGAATATTCAAGCCTCTGGATATGGTCTTATGTATCCTTTTGTCGGAGACAAATTGGAAGTTGCAAACGGAGATTCTACAAATGCCATACAAGTTGTTTTAATCCGTGAAAATACCGACCTACCAAATAATTTTGATGCTACAACCTATACGCTTGTTGCTCAAAGTAGTTTTTTAGATTTAACTTCCCAACTAACTGTTGGAACAAGAGTAAACAGTGCAAATATTATTTTTTTACAAAATGCAGGTTTACCAAATGCTTATTTATTTAGATTTAAATTTGGAAGGCAAGTTTCTACTTTAACTGCTCAAGAGGATATTCCATTGGCTTATTATCAAATATTCGCTGAATATGGTACAAGATTAACTAATGCAGTTATACAACCGTTGAGTAAAAATTATTTAAACATAGATAACCAATTTGGAAATCAGGGAGATAGTCAGAATGACCCAACCAATTATTATGGTTTTCCATATATAGTTAAAAAAAGAATTGATGTAAATGTATTAACGAGTCCAAATTCAATAGGGTATGCATCTACTTTGCCTCTTGCAAATTGGAACAATGGGGGAAACTTTTTTGATGAAAACATAGGAGATGGGGATACTTCTAACGGAAATCCAATTTTTAATTTGGGGGGAAATCCGAGTGGAGGTATAATAACACTTCCGACTAACACGATAACTTTTGGAAGATTTGATAGAAACACAACTTTCGGAATTGGAGGATTTGGTGGACTTACTCCAGATTCTAAATTAGTCATTGAAGGTGCAACAAGTGATGCAGATGGAAACTTTTTTATTGATGTTGATTGGGATACATTAACTGGAACATTTGATAATCCTCAAGGTATTGGTGGCTACTTTCCACAACCATTTGGTAAATCTAATTTTAGGTTGCACGAATTTAAAGGAAACAGTGCTGATGGAGATGCCTCTATTTTAACATTTCTTGGAGACTTTGCTTCAAAATTTGCAGAAACTGATAGTGATGGTAAGGGAGCATTTATAATAAGTGGAGAGACTACAACTGGAACGGATGCAACACAAGTTGCAATTGGTTTACAAAGTGGAAGTTATCCAATTATAGGTTTAGACTTTGTACCTTTAGAAATAAATAATTTAGTTTTAAACGCAACTGATAATTTAAATCCTATATTACCTTTTTTTAGTGTAGGTCAGGAAGTCTATAAATATGAAGACAAGGTTGATGTTACTTTAAAAAATCATAATGTTGTTTGGAGTAATGGGGCGTACAACGGAGAGAGTTCAGCAATCAGTTATGGCTCAAGATTTTTACCCAACTTTGGTATAACCTTTTGGAATGACCTTATAAATCAATATGGAGTAACAGGTTTTCAAAATTATGATTTAGATATTACGGATAATAATAGACTTGATAGTCAAATGAAAATAGCAGGTATTGGTGCCTCAATTTTTGGTTGGGCTTGGAGTGTAGTTATGGATTCTGGTTATGTTGAAAACACCAGTCTATTCGTTGGTTTGACTAACAATGCAAATGATGTAGAAATATCAGTAAATAATAGAATCACTTTTATTGGTGGTAATGCAAGATATGGAAAGTATGGTTCGGTAGATACAGATGTTACACCAGTTCAAGGTGGTGGAACTTTTCAAAATACTTGGACATTTTCTGCACTTGGCACTACCCAAAGAGCCGATGTTGAAATCCCCTTTCCAACTTTAAATTCAAATAATGATGTGATATCAATTGGAAAAGTAAACGGAGTGGCTGATGACTACGACAGAATAGATGCAGTAATTACCGACCCTTTTTATTCAGGACTGGCAACTCCCTTATTGAACGGAGGGAGCCTTGAAATAATTGGTTTAACGATATTTCCAGAACCAGTATCAGCAACAAATGGAAGATGGGCTTCGGCAGGTACTTGTGCTATAAGTCTTGCAGGATTTGGAAGTAGTTCAAATAGCGTAGAACTTAAGTATTTTAAAAGCACAACCAATTTATATGGTTATGGAGTAAGCACTTTTGAACCTACATCTTTTGTAAATGCAACTGGATTTAGTAGTTTATTAAAAGGAGCATTTGGTACACGAAGTATTGACCAATTTGTATTAGGTAACACTGAAGCAGGTAAAGGAGAAGGAAAGGATTTTTTTGCTGATAATAACTTTGTAGATTTTTTATTCGGTGCTTCAGCACAATATAACACATCAGGAACTTTTAATATGTCCAATGGAGATATTCAAATGGGCGAAGGAACAGTAAATAATCCGATAGTTTTTGATTTATCAAAGTTTACTGGAAGCACAACCTCATTTGTAAACACTTTAATTCAAGTAAATTTTTATAGTGATAACTATGGAACTGGCAACGAACAATATCTTATTGAGTTTCAATCTCCAACCTCTAACTCTGATACATTTTCTTGGGGATGGCAGTTGGTAAATCTACCAAATGTTGAACAAGTAAGATATATAGTTGATGCAAATTACACTACTTCTACTTTCGGTGGTGGAAATGTTTTAATTAGTGGTTTACCTGACTGTACTGCCATAAATTTAGCAGGTGCTAAAATTTCTGGTTTAGAATTTGGAAATTTGCCAAATTGTACGACTATCTTACTGCAAGGCAACAGTTTACCTGCTACTGACCCAATAAACGGAGGGCTTTCAGAAGTAATTGTTGATATAAATAATCAAGGCACTTCTGGTGGTACACTTACTTATTCTGGTCAAACAACTGGTGCAGTTCCAGTAGGTTCGATTTGTCAAACTGCATATGATAACTTATTAGCAAGAGGATGGACTATTAATGGTTCAGCACCATCATCTCCTCCACCTTCATCTTTCAATAATACTTTGAATTTTAGTGGGGCAGATTCTTATTCAAGTACAATTGGATTTAGCACTTATAATCCTTCAAATCCTTTAGTAAGTCAGACTTATAATTTGGTACCTAATGCTACTGCTTTTGATAGTATTTACTATTATCCACCTGCACAACAAGAATATGCCGATGCTAACTCGGTTTCTATTACACTCCCCTCGTGGGTTACAGAAACTGGTAGAACCTTTATTGATGTTGCATCACAACCAATAAACGAAACGACAAGTATTTTCTATACGGCAATAAAAATTGATATCCAAATAACTGGTAATTCATCAAATACTACTGGAAGTGTTACTTCAACAGAAACAACAACTCCAATCGAAATTGCTATTTCTTTTACCAGAGGTATTCTTGCCCATTCAAACTTTGCAGGTGCTTTCATTCCATCAAGTTTTGGACTTCAAGGCACTTTTACTGGTAATACTACGGATACAACTACATTTACAGTTACTGGAACGGCAGGAGACACAGTAGGAAGCATTACTTCATCTTTAGTTAGTAATAATGTTCAAACTGGTAGAGATATTATTTCAGCAGGGAATATTGTTGGTCTTCCTGCAACCGTTGGCGATACGATTACGATTGGATTAATCTTAACTATTCCAAATCAAAGAAGAAGTAGGCAAATCACAACTACACTAAAAGCAATAACATTTCAAGCATTTGACTTATAAAAAAAGAGAGCCGTAAACGGCTCCCTAAAATTCCTTTAAAACTAAAAGTTGGTAGAATATATAACTTGCAGAAGTTAACTTTTCAACTCCAAAGATAAATCATTATTTTCAATATTCAAAGATTTATTTTCTGTTTCGACTTCCATTAAATTATCATATACTCCTTTGCTTCGTTTTGGTTTTATTGTTCTTCCTTCAACTACCATTATGTTTCCATCATCATCCAATTGCAAATAACTACCTCCTTCAATTTTATCATCCATACTTACACCTTTTTTACCATAATAATCTTTTGGCAATGTTTTTGCTAATTGCTTTATCACGGTTTTTTTAAACATCCAACCTTGTGGGTCTTTATCACTGTTGGTATATAATGGATTTTGAACTTTGGACATTTTTACAATATCCATAATTTCTTTGACCGACATAACTTTGAACATCTTTTCTCCATTATTTAGTTTTGCTACTGCATAGACAAACTTCATATTTTTTGTTCGTTTATCTAAGTTTGGCATATGATTTAATTTAGGTTCTAATCCATATTCAAATTCAAACTCATCGCCTTCATAAACGATTTCAGAATAAATAGAATGAATGTTTTCTCCTCGAAGTAGTAAATTGATTATTCCCTTATATCCTAAAATGGGAGTTATTTTTCTTCCAAATGGTATAAAGTAAAATTCCCCAATTTCTCCAGAAGGATGCAAACCTAATTCAGCACAAAGTAATATAGAAGCAAATAAAGATGCAGGATTAGATAAAAAAGCCTTTTGCATCTGCTCACTTTTTTTCACTTCATTAATAACAATGTTTTTGAATTGTGCAGGTGTGATGTTGTGTGTTGCTAATAGTTCCGTAAGATTACCTTTCTCATATTTCGTTATTTGATTGGTAAAGTCTGTTATAAGTTGTTTGTTTTGTGCCATATCTAATTAAGTTTTATGTTTTGTATTATATGTAATTTTAAATTTTTCGTTAAAAAATTGTTCACTTTCCCAGTAGTAAGTTTTTTTAAGTTTCTTTTCTACTTTGTCTGCCAACTTTTTTTTGTGAGAAGTTATATCAACTAATTCTTTATGTATTCTCTGTTGTTGGCTCTTTGTCAATTTAGTGATAGTAACAAATTCTAAAAGGTTATCATAATATCTATCCCAATAATTTAATTCTATCTGAAAATTATAAACAAAGGTGTTTACTTTTAATATGTTATCCACAGTATATTTCTTTTATCAAAGGTACTTCAACCTTAAATTCACAATTATCACGAATTGGGCATTCTGCACAACGATTTATTTGTGGTTTAGGTAGAAGGTCTTTATTAATATTTAGAGCATTGATTTGCTTAAAAATGCTCTCTACAAAGGTCTCGTGAAGTGAATATCTATCTTTATCTAATATGATTTTCAAAAACTTCACATTTTTTACTTTTCTTGAATCAAAAACCAAGAAGTAAAAATCGAAATCATCGTAATCCAATCCATAGCATTCGTGTACCAACATTTTATATTGAATTGCTTGTACCAATAGTTGTTCTTTATAATGCAAACTTTCTTCATCAAATCCTCTATCATTCCATTTGTCATCAATAAGTCCACTGTACTTTAAATCAATAATTGCAGGTTTTCCATCTACCTTACCCCAAATATCCAATGTACCTACTTTGTTATCACTTTCTAATTTTAATCCAGTTTCAATAATTTCAATATTATGAGCATCACAAATATCCTTGAAAAACTTTGCTGATTCATCGGCTCTTTTGTAAGGTGCTGAAATGCTTTCTCTTTTTGTTCCTGCATAACTTATCTTTGCTTCTGGAACTTTATTATTTTTGGGGAGGGTGTTTGTTGCCTTGTATTCAAAATACATTCCCAAATCCATTGCATCGGAAGATGGAAACTCAACATCATCGAAATACTTTGCTTTTAATTGAAGACCACAATAATTATCTCCTTTGTATTCGTTATAATCTTTTAGGAAAGATTGACTAATTTTTATCGTTTCCACTTTGTTGCTTTTTGTTATTATATACAATTTTTGCAAATTCTTCTTGAGATATCCAACCAGTTTTTGAATGATTTTTTCCCACCCAAATTTGCCTTTTTTTGTCTTTTATTTTTGATGATTGACCGACTACCAAACTTTCTACTCTTACATCTTCTATATCCGAAATGTTAAACTTATAGCCTATTTTCTGATTGAAAGCAATTAACATACTATCTGCTTCTTTTCGGCTACTACACTCCATAACAATCGGTTTATCAATGTTTTGAAAGTAATATTTATACAATCTAATCTCATTCCCCACCCTCAAGTTTTTTACTTACTAAATCTAATTCTAAGTTCAGTCTTTTAACCATATCAGTTCGTATATCTGAATAATCAAAACGATGAAAGTTGTCAAAAATCTTTATGTACTTCCTGATTGGAGTTATGTGATTTTTATTGTTTTTAATATTTTTTATTGTTGCTAATAATTTTTTATAATTCAATAAAAGTTCATCCATAATTTTTTAATTTTGAGCATACGCTTTGTTTGTGTCTTGCGTAATTTTAAGTTTCTTGAAGCGAGGGGTTTTGCCCCTCGTTTTTTTTACTTCTTTTTAATAATAAAGGGTACTCCCTTAATATTAGATTTATCAACATACTGTTCTAATAGGTTAAATATTTTTCGTGCTTTTTCTCTGCTTTTGTGTGGTTTAGCATTTAAAAACCAGAACTTATTTCCGTTTTCATCTTCTAAACCAAATTTGTATAAAGTTCCACTACTTATCCCTCTATGAGATAAATCCCTTAGTACATTTAGATTTTCTCCGTTTTCAGTAAACGAGGTTAGGGTGTAATCTTTATTGTTTTCTTCCTCCGAGAATGGAGTTAAAACTAATTCATCAATGTCTTTCATATTTTAAGTTTTACCTGATTACGATTACAAATATAAAAATAATTTTTATTTTAAAAAATAAAATATAATAAAAGGGAGGGGAAAAATCCCCCCCCAGTCGCAGTCAGGGTTTAGGTGGCGAACTTAATAGCCCAACTGCTTATATGTAAGGTTTTTACTATCGAAAAACTCTTGAACCATTTTTATATTTTCTTCCGTATTTTTATAATACAAACAATCAGTTTTCCAAGCAAAAAAATCTTTGCCCAGTAATTTAGATGCTTCATACATATAGTTAAAACAAGTCAGTCTAACATATTTATATACATCTTGAAGTTTTTCATCTCTTTTTTGATATACAAAACTCCTTCCTAATTGTCCGTTTTTGTAATTATTAAATTTCTTTTCCCTTCCTAAAGTGGATATTGTGGCTAATCGCAATGCTTTACAATCGTTATCTAATCCTGCTATATATGTTTTTTCAGTAATTAGTCCAGTAGTGTAAGCAATTCGCCAATAGGCGTGATTTAAATCTGTTCCAGTCATTTCATCCTTTTCATAATCGTATTCATAGTTATATTCAATAGAATGATGATTTGGAGGAAGAACCAGTTCGTTTTTTGCCAACCACTTTAGTATTTCATTTTTTACTAATCTAAATAGATATACTTTTTTTCTTGGAAAGTTGCTCGTTGATGCATAAACGATATGAGTGTCATCCAATAACACTTCAGTACATTCAGATGATTCTCTAATTGCAAAAGTCATTTTTCCATCCACTAAAGTTTTTATAAACTTTTTAGGATTTCCATTTTTAACATATTTTCTAAAATCGGTTTTATACTTCGCCACCTTTTTCAAATTTATCTAAAAGTTTTGCTCTTTCTTCTTTATACTCTTTTTTAGTAAAAACACCATCTTTAAAATCTTCCCTTAAAGTTTGTAAAGCATCTGCCAATGCTCTTGGGTCTCTTGCTTTTTTTATCTTTGCTTGTATTTTTTTATCTTCTTTTGTTGTTTTTACTTTGGAGGGAGTTTTAAATTTTCTTGTTTTCGCTTTAGTCTTTTTTCTTTTCTTTCTTCTTTCTGCAAGTGCTTTTTTTAGTTGTTTTCTTTGTTCTTGTTGCTTTGGTGTTAATTGACTTACACTAACTCCAATAGAAACCTCCCTTTCCTCTTCTTCAGGTGTCAAATCCTGATTTACAAACATCGCCTTTATATAGTAACTACAATTTCCTCTATCTCCTTCTTTTTTGCCTTTTTTCCTTAATCTTACAAATTTAATTTGGTCGATATCAGGATACAAAGTTCTGATTTCTTTTGTCAATTCTCCGTTACCTACATTATCAAAATCTTTTAGTGGCTTAATTCCACTGGTAATTTTTCCATCCAAATCAATCTCAAGTTGCAAGTTAGAAGGAAAACCAGAAAGAGTTAGTTCTAAATCAAAAGGTTCAACCTCTACTAAATCAGAAGTTGGTATTTTAAAAACATTGAAACAAGATTGTTTTTTTGTTGCACCAGATGAAGTCAAGGCATTCTCAACATTCTTGAGTGTAACCTTTGATATGGGTTTGTCTTTAAATTCTGGAAATATATTTGCTGAAGTCCATTTTTGAATTTTGTTCCAAGAGTTCTTTGACTTACTTGTACTTTCGTTTAAAATTCGTTCTTTTAGTTCAGGATTTTTATCAGCAACTTTCTTGACAAGGGATGCCAGTTTTATGAACTTCAGAAAATTTGAGTTTTTATTCGCCACCGTGAAAAAATATTTTCAAAGATAAAAATTATTTATTAGATTTGTGTTGAGAAATGAGTAATTTTTTCATTAAGTTAAGTTTAGATTAATTTGTTTGTTTATTTGGTTGGATTGATTTGATTACACTTTCCTAAAAATCCGTAAAACCCCCTTCGTTAGTTGGTTGGGGGTTTCCATTTAGATATTGGTCTTAATAACTGCAAACCATTTTTTATTCTTATCAGTTACCTTTCCTTCACTATTTATTCTAACTATTCTTTTAGTAACTGCATCTCCAACATTACCTCCAATTACTTCGAGTTGATTTTTGTCTTTTTTAACAACTAAATCACAATGAGACTTGTATCCAGAGGTTCTATCGTAATATCCTTCTATCCCTCCACTATGTCTATGGTAACAAACTAAATCTCCAACTTTTGGGGCAACTTCAGAAATTTTATAACCTACGAAAGGAGCATTAAATTTTCCTTGTTTTCTGTTTTTGATACTATCTCTTATGTATTTGCTATGGGCTTCATCATAAACAAATTTGTCTTTGGCTCCACCTTTTTTCATTATGTAAGATATAAATGCAGAAGACCAAGCAACGCCATCTGTTCCATCTCTATTATTAATTCCAGTTCCTTCTCTCCAGTATTTTGCTACTCTTTGTGCAAATCCTCCTTTTTTTTCTAAACGACTTGCTCCTCTAACTTTTTTACCGTTGATATCAATAAGAGGCTCTCCCCATCCTTGCCACTCTCTTTTGGCTACTCTAATAACTCTGTATTTAACTAAAACTGCACGAAGTACCACAAAAAGTACAGATGCACCGACAACTGCCCCTATTCCAATGTATATAAGGTTTTTATTTTTTGCCAAAACATTTTAGTATTTGCCTTTTATGAACATATCAAAATATTCTTTTGATACTTTTCCAAATTCAGCGTTAGGAAAACTAATTTTAAAACTTTCAAAAGGTGTCTGTTGTTCTTTAACTGCATTTTCAGTCATTTTACCAAAAATACCATCGACACCATCTTTATTCGTACCAAATGTTCCAAGTAAATAACCTTGTCCTTCTTCCTTTAAAAACTTTTGAAGTGAAGTTACATCTTTACCTTTACTTCCTCTTTGTAGTGGAAAACCAGTTTTCGCAGGTTTTGACACCTCGTTATTTGGATTATTTGTTTCATCATAATCATAATCAAAAGTAATTCTCTTTTGAGATAACCTTTTGTATAAGAAATAGCCACCTACAACAAGTGCCACTCCTCCAACACCATATAATATCAATTTTTTATTCATAACTTAAATTTTACCTTGTCCTCTATATTTTTTCTTATAATTTTTACTTTTTTTTAAATTTGAGTTTTTGCTTTTGGCGTGTACTCCTTTTCTTTTTGTTTTGTGCTTTCTTTTATATGCCTTAATAACTAATCTTCCCACTATTCTTTTCTTATACTTTGTGTTTTTTCAAGCGACCTTCCTCCAAAGTATGCTAAAAAAACAATCGTGAGCAATTCTTTTACAACTTCTAATTCTTCAATTTGTAGATACCATCCTACTACAAATGCTAAAGTTAAAAAAAGCAGTGTTAACGGTCTTACATTTTTTGTAAGTACAGAACCTTGACTATCTGCTACCCATCTTTGAGTTATACCATCAAACTCTGCAATTTCTTGGTCAAGTTTTTTTAGTGCAATATCTTTATCTTCTGCACTTAAATCACTTCCTCCAATTAATGCTTTTACAACATTACCTGCTGGTGTTCCTTCTGCTAATGTTCCTACAACACTTGGTATTTTTTCAAGAAGGAATTGCCCAACCTTTGTGTCTTTGAACTTTTTGCGTTTCTTTTCACTCATATCATTATACTATAAAGAATAGCCGATGCTAAACATATTAATTTTACTATTGTGTCTTGGCTAATTTTCTGTTTCACTTAATTTTTAACTGTTTTGCTACTAAAATTGATATTCCAATTACAAATAAAAATTTAAACAATAATTGACCTTTTGCATATTCTCTAAATTCAGGCGAATCAAGTTTAAATGTAAATTTCTTTTTTAGTTCTTCATTATCAAAATTATATTTATATCTCATTACAAATAAGCCCCAATTAATGATTTTGGAACAAATCCATCTATATCGTAATCATCTAAAAGTCTTTGTTGCTCTGTTTCTGGTAGAGTAATAAATTTTTGATGCAATCCCATACTTGCTCTTTCCTCTGTTATAATTCCAGAATCATCCATAACTTTAATCACTGGTGGAAGCGAAAGTGAACTCACTGTTACTGGTGGTACTGGTTCTTCCACAGTACTAATAAAAGGTTTAGTTGGAATATTTATTGGAGTAAACGAATCTAATTCCTCCCTTATTGGAGTGTTTTCACTTGTTACTAAATTTTCTTTGATTAATTCCTTTGTTAAACTCGGCTTAGGCTTATAAGGTAATGGCACAACTATATCAAAATCAGTAAAATCTGGATTCAATACACCATCTTTATATAAATTTGCAGGTTTAGTACCCAATATAGGTTTTGGGCTAATAATAGGTTTCGGTTTAGAAATAGGTTTCGGTCTAATAATAGGTTTGGGTTTCCCTACTGGCTTAGTTTCTAAAACTGGTTTTTTAGGAGTTGATATTGGGTCTGGAACTTCTGTCGTAATATCCCCATCTAATACTATCTCTTCTCCCTCTTCTTTAGGTGGAGATACATCTACAACTGGTTCACTTTTTTTCTGTGAATGTCTATAAAGTAAATAGGCAATAACTATAACTCCACCGTATATTAATATTTTTTTTCTCATTTTTTGTAACTAAAGTTTTCTCCAGAAATCGCCAATTTCTCTATAACTTCAGATTGGTAATCTCTTAACATTTTCTCAATCTTATCTTTATCCTGAACAATCATTTCTAATTGTCTTTCCAATGAATCGTTCTTTGCTCTTAATGATTCTACTTCTTCTGGATTCTTTCCAATAAAAGTGTAAATCACGACACTTAACGAACCTACCAACATACCTACTATTACTTTAAATATGTCGTTATTAGTTTCTGGGATTTCGAAAAATGCCAAAAACAATAAAAGCCCCATAACAAGTAAAAATACTGTTGCAGAACCTATATATCCTCTTAATTCTTTATTACTAATTATATTCATTTTTTAAAACTTTTAAAAACAAAATAACTTAACACTGCAATTCCTATTAATTGTAAAACCTCTGTATTAAAAGGTTTAAAATTACCTGATGCATTACTAAATTTATTTACATCGGTATTTGCAGGTGTTTTCCCTTTGTACTTACCTGCCCAATCATCTGTATTAACTGGTAAATTTGCCATTTTATTTTATTACTCTTGATGCTACATACCCCACTGCTATGGCTCCTAAAAAAAGAAGCACATATCGAGGTATCATTTGTTTTTTTGGTCTATTAATTACTGGTTCTTTTTCTAAACCACCAAATATCACAAAATCTTTATTGAGTTCTACTGGTCTTCCTTTTCCTATCATAATAGGTAACATACCCATTGTTGCATCTTTTTTAGTGCTATTCAAGAAATAAACTTTTGATGTTATACCTAATGGGTTACCTCTATCGTGAACGAACTTTTGATAAACATCAACTTGAAAATGTCTTCCTTTTTGTACTAAAATTGCTTTTCCTTGAACGATATCTTTTTGTGCTATTGCATCAACACTTTCTAAATATTTATATGTCATTAAACTCATTCCGTATCTTTTAATAAACTTTTTGTAAGCCAAAATAAACCATAATACAAACCAATAATTACTAATCCAGTCTTTATGTTTTGCTTTATAAAATAATTCCTTTTTTGTTTATCTTGTTCTTCCACTTTTAAAGTTGGTTATATATTTCCTCTGCTTTTATCATTCGCATCTCACTAATTTTAGCAGGTCTCTCATAATACTTTGCGAAAGCATATGCTGAATCATATGGGTTTTTCGCTTCTAATAATTTTCTTCTGGCTTTTGATTCTGTATTTTTTAATTCCCAATCAATATAAGTGAGTTGGGTTGTAAAAGTATCTGGGTTTAAATTATTTTTTCTTGCCCAGTTTATCAATCTTTGCCATCTACTCTTATGCCATTGAGCCAAACCAAAAGATGTTCCATTGTCTCCGATTGCAGTGGGATTGTAAGATGATTCTACAAATAAATTACCTGCAATGCCTGAAGCATTGGCTTTAGAATAACCCAAACTCATTAAGAATTGGGCTATTCCTTTACCATCCTTAGTTAGTTTTAACTTTTTGGCACTTAAAAGTAAGAATGTTGCACCAAATGTTATAATTAATGAAGCAACAAACCTAAACATTTACTCTCCTGCTTCAGAACCTTTCTTAAATGCGTAACCTACTACATAAACAGTTACTGCAAGTCCTACAAGTCCTAATGCATATCCAATTAATCCTTTACCTTTCATTTTTTAAATTTTAATATATTAAACAAACTAAATCCTTTTCAGAATTATTCTTTTTATGACCTTCTCATTACAAGTTCAATTTCTTTTTTACCTTCCGACAAACTTGGTACACGACCTCTACTTGGTCTCTCAACTGGTAAAGTAGTGCCTAAATTAGGTATATTACTAAAAGCATCGCCAAATCCACCATCTACTTTTTGGGCAAAAATGGAAGGTTTTCCAAATTTTGCTGACCAGTTCTCTTTGTCTCTAAACACAAAATCAATTACATCGTTGGTTTGGGCAATTGTATAATCGCCTCTCATACCTTTACGAGTTTTAGCATTTAAACCTAATTCCTTTAATTTTACTTCATCCGTAACACCAGAAACAGTCCAAGCATCAGACCTATCAATCATTTCTTGAGTTGGTCTCGCCCCTCCTCTATAAGGTTGCTGATAGGTTAATGTTATTCCAAGTGATTTACTTTCTAATTTTTTTGGTCTTAATTTATCTACCAAATCTTCTTTTGTAAAAACACCATCGGCTTGTGATGATGGTTCGTTTCCGTTCATTACATCCGTTAAATCGGTATCTCCTTCATCATCAGCAGGTTTTTCTGCACTTGGCTTTTTGGTGCTATCTTTTGTGAGGTAGTACAAGAAGATACCTAAAGCACCTAAAAGAACAAGATTTTGATTCTTTAATAGTAACATATGTTATTTCGAATTTGTATATACGAAACAAATATTAAAAAATTATTTTAAAGAATAAAAATTCATTTTTACATTTTTCACCATTGTATAAATCTTCATATGTTCTAAGGTTTGTGTGACTTGATACAGTAGATATAATATTATCAAGCGCGAATATATGAGACCAAT
>Ga0209348_1000993_pt1 | contig 14222 bp, 26 predicted proteins | sample ETNvirenome_2_30_FD_184065 | JGI IMG/M metagenome (GOLD analysis project Ga0209348, IMG submission 184065) | Marine viral communities from the Pacific Ocean - ETNP_2_30 (SPAdes) (version 2) | ecosystem: Environmental > Aquatic > Marine > Oceanic | place: Pacific Ocean | collected 2013-06-22 | reverse complement strand
CAGGTCCTAGACAAAGATTGCAACCAGGTGGATCAATCATTATTGTTATGACCAGATGGGGTATTAAAGACCTGACAGCTAGAGTTATATCCAAGCAAGCTGAAGGAGGAGCAGACAGATGGGAAGTCGTGGAGTTTCCTGCAATATTTCCAGATACAAACAATGTACTTTGGCCCGAATATTGGAGTCGAGAGGAGTTAGACGGAGTAAAAGCGTCAATTCCAGTAGCCAAGTGGAATGCACAATATATGCAGAACCCAACGGCAGAAGAAGGAGCTATAATAAAAAGGGAGTGGTGGAATGTTTGGAATAATAGTGAACCACCTCCGTGTTCATACGTCATACAATCATACGATACCGCTTTCAGTAAAAATGATCGTGCTGACTTTAGTGCTATTACTACTTGGGGGATATTTACTCCAGTAGAAGGTGAGGGTGATGCGATTATTTTACTTGATGCGGAGAAGGGTAGATGGGATTTTCCAGAACTAAAGCAAAAGGCTTATGAACTAAACGAGGCTTACGATCCTGATATGATTTTAATAGAGCAAAAAGCGAGTGGTACGCCTTTAACACAGGAGTTAAGACGTATGGGTGTACCTGTTACACCCTTTACACCGAGCAAAGGTGCTGATAAGTTTGCAAGGATGAATGCTTGCGCACCTGTGTTTGAAAGTGGTATGGTATGGAGACCAGATGCTAATTTTGCAGAGGAAGTTGTTGAGGAATGTGCGAGTTTTCCACATGGAGACCATGATGACTTGGCAGATTCGATGACACAGGCTATACTAAGATTCAGACAAGGTGGTTTTATATCCACACCTGATGATGAAGAATTTGAACCAGGATATAGAAGAAAAATGGAGTATTATTGATGACCAAAAGATTGCAAAAAAATCTTTCCAAAGCAGTTTCAAATACAGACATAAATAAACTTATGGAAATAATAAAAAGTCCAAGCATGGACAGCATTCCAAAAAATTTACAAGATATTGCAAAGCAATTAGGTAAATCAGTGCAGAAAAAAGAAATGGGTGGCGAAGTTATGGACACAACCAAATCCATGCCTGTTGGTATGATGGACGGTGGTAAAGTCAAGAAGATGAACATGGGCGGTGTCATTGGTGGTCGTGGTGGAAAGTTCAAAGGAGTTAGATAGTGTCAGACGAAGCCGATAGAATTAGAACTTACCAAGAATTAGCAAGGCGTGGTCAGCCTGTGCCTGGTAAGAACTTTGGAACTGGCGTTACTCCTAAGACAAAAAAGATAGAGCCAAAAGTAAAGGAGATAAATCCTGGCAAGAATGTTCAACTTAAATTGTTAAGATTAGGTGGTAATGTGAGTAAAAGCAAAAACCCGTTAGCTGGTTTAAAGATGGCTACTAATATAGCTAATCAAGAAAGTAAGGATTTAGCTAAATTAAAGAAAATGGCTAAAAAGCCTCGTAAAATTAAAATGAAAAGACCCACTAACTTAGATATAAGAAACGCATCTATCACTAAACCAACGACAATGGGTATAAACAAAGCAACAATTATAAAAGCAGAGAAAGGTGGACTAATGGAAGCAATTGATAAAGTAAAAGCAAAAGAAATGAAATTAGGTGGTGAAGCAAAACCTTTAGTGGGCGGTCAAAAGAAACTAGACAAAAACAAAGATGGTAGAATATCTGGTGATGATTTTGCTATGATGGAAATGGGTGGCAAAGTAGAGAAATACGGTGGCGGCGGTAAAGTCAAAGGTGGCAAGATGTCATGTCGTGGCATGGGTGCAGCAATCAAAGGTGGCGGCTTTTCTATTAGATAGGATTTAAAATGGCAATCGAAAAAATAAATGGTATTGATGGCGCAATGCCTCCAGAGATAGAGTCTAATCTAGTTGATTTGACAGAACAGCCTATGATTGAAGGTGTTACAGAATTAGATGATGGATCAGCTATCATTGGTGAGATGGAGATGCAAGCAGAAACTCCTATTGCCATTCCTTTCGATGCAAACTTAGCAGAACATATTGACGAAGATATATTGTCAGAAATATCCAATGAGATTATAGGCAATATAGAAGATGACACTAATTCAAGAAGTGATTGGGAAGAACAATACAAAGGTGGTCTTGAGTTACTCGGTATGAGTTATGAAGACAGATCAGAACCTTTCGAGGGTGCATCTGGAATAGTACATCCACTACTTGCTGAATCCGTTACACAGTTTCAGGCACAGGCATATCGTGAAATGCTACCTGCTGGAGGACCTGTTAAGACTTCAATTATTGGAGCAGAAACTCCAGAAGTAACAGCTCAAGCAGAGCGTGTTAAAAATTATATGAATTATCAAATAACTTACGAGATGGAAGAATATGATCCAGAATTAGATCAAATGTTATTTTATCTTCCAATTGTAGGTTCAGCATTTAAAAAAGTTTACTTTGATCCAACAATGCAAAGAGCAGTAAGTAAGTTTGTGCATTCTGAAGACTTAATTGTTCCGTATAGTGCAACAGACTTAGCGACTGCTACGAGAGTTACTCACTGCATTCGTATGGACAAAAATGAAATTAAAAAATTACAATTATCAGGATTTTACAAAGATATAGACCTTCCTAGTTCTGGTGCTGATTCAGATGGCACGAATGATGTGAAGGATACAATTAATGAGATAGAGGGTATTACAAGTAGTTCTTCACAGAACGAAGAAATGATGATTTATGAAGTTCACACAGATTTGGATATTGAGGGGTTTGAAGATATTGGAGCTGATGGTGAACCGACAGGATTGAAGATGCCCTATATCGTCACAATCATGGAGGACACTGGGGATGTCTTATCAATCAAACGGAATTTCAATGAAAGCGATCCGCTCCGTAGGAAAGTGCCTTATTTTGTGCATTATAAGTTCCTACCTGGTCTTGGGTTTTATGGTTTTGGTCTCACGCACACTATAGGTGGTCTTTCCAGAGCTTCAACATCAATACTTAGACAATTAATAGATGCTGGTACATTGTCTAATCTTCCAGCAGGTTTCAAAGCTAGAGGAGCTAGAATAAGAGATGACGAAACACCTCTTAATCCTGGCGAATTTAGAGATGTGGATATGGTCGGTGGTGATCTAAGACAAGCTATCATGCCATTACCATTTAAAGAACCATCACAGACATTATATTCTCTTATGGGAACATTAATTGATTCTGGTAGACGTTTTGCATCTATGGCTGACATGAAAGTTGGTGAGATGCAGGGCAACGCTCCTGTTGGCACAACTATGGCTATCATGGAGCGTGGCACGAAGGTTATGTCAGCCATTCATAAACGTCTTCATTATTCGCAGAAGATAGAGTTTAAGCTATTAGCTCGTGTTTTCTCTATGGATGTTCCAATGTATCCGTATCAAGTGCCAGGTGCGCCACCAGAAATAAAACAAGCTGATTTTGATGACAGAATAGATATATTACCTGTTTCTGATCCTAACATATTCTCAATGTCACAACGTATCGCTTTAGCTCAAACTCAATTGCAGTTGGCTCAAAGCAATCCAGAAATTCATGGGCAGAATGGTATGTACCAAGCCTATCGTAAAATGTACGAAGCGTTAGGCGTTACGAACATAGACCAAGTGTTGCAACCTCCCCCACAACCAATGCCCATGAACCCAGCAAAAGAAAATCAAGAGGCATTAAGATTAGCTGTGTTAACTGCATTTCCAGAACAAAATCATCAGGCACATATCACTGCACATTTAGCTATGATTTCTACTCCTGTAGCACAATCAAATGCGTCAATACTTATGACATTGCAAGGTCATATATCCGAGCATATAGCCATGATGTCTGAAATAACTGCACAGCAAGAAGTTATGGCAACGATACCGCCAGAGCAACAAATGATGATGCAACAAGATCCTAACATGCAAAAGCAGATAGCAGATCAAGTTGCATCAAGAGCAGCCGAAATTGCAGCCGAAGTGCAAGAGCAATATGCACAAGCACTTACACCTCCTCCACAAGAAGACCCTCTTGTTAGTTTAAGAAAACAAGAATTGGCTCTTCGTGGTTCTGAGATACAGCAAAAAGCCGAACAATTTCAGAAAAGAGCAGAAATGGATGCACAGAAAGAGTCAAATGATACAATGATTGACAACAAACGTCTTCAGCAACAAGAAGAAATTGCTCAAGATAGAATACAAACTCAACGAGATATAGCAGCTATGAATGCTATGAAAGGAGGAAGAAGTGGTTAGTTCAGTTCGTGCAGGAATGATTGCACAAGAAAAAGAAAAGAAGAGACAAACAAGACTTGCTGAAGAAATGGCAAAACAAGGCATAGTGACTTCACCAGAAGTTGTTATGAAAACAATAATAAAACAAAATCCTTTGGAAGTATTAGAGGTTATAGCAGATGTCGAACCAAAAACGGAACAAAGCACAAAAGAAGATAAACCAAAGAAAAAGACAAAAGCCAAAAAACAAACCAAAAATAATAACAAAGTTCTCAAAGATAGCTAGACCTCAAAGGTTTGAAGGTGTTTTTTAAGAGGTAAATATGGTAGTTGCAGAAATTCTTACTGGTATTGCTCTAGTTCAAAAATCAGTAGATTTCATAAAGAGCAACATAGGTACAGTAAACGACATAAAAGATATAGCTAAACAGATAGATGGTTTCTTTGAGGGTGAAGCTCAAATGAATAAAGGTCAAGGCAAAGGTCTTGGCATCAAAGAACAGTTTGGAGTTGAGTCAACTGCTAGTGATTTTATAGATAGAAAGTTATTAGAAGAAAAAAGACACGAACTTAAAATGATAATCAACTTGAGGTTTGGTCCTACTGCTTGGGATCAAATTTTAGCTGAAAGAGCAAATAGAATAAATGAAGCTAAAGAAGCTGTTAGATTAAAAAAAATTGAGGCAAGACAAAAACAAAAAGAAATAATAGATGTTTTGCAAACAGCAGGGATTGTTTTCTGTGTTATTGCAGTTTTAGGTATTACTATAGCTATGTATTTTAAAGCATTTGCTTATGAGTACAAATCTAAAGATTACACAAGACAACAAAAAATACAAAGAGGCGAAATAGTTTTGCCAACTATGACTACTTGTAGGCTTACAAAACAAAAAGTTTTTAAAGATAAAATGGCTTGTATTTATGAGGGTGCAAATAAAACATATGAACTAGAATTTACTGATATACACATTGGTTGCCCTAGACAGTATAAATGTGTTCTTAATCCCAATGGCAAAGAGCCAAGCATTGATAAAGTTATGGAAAGTTTAAGGAGTATAGCCAAATGACAGCATTTATGCTGTACTGTACGTTAAACGGATTTTTAGTTAAAGAAGGAGCAATTTATTTTCGTAATGTAAATGATTGTTTGAGATTTGAAAAAAAACTTAGTAATCAAACATTTATGAAAAATAATGAAGAACAAGTTTATGATTGTATTTGTAAACTGATTCCTAAAGTTGATCCTAAAAAAGTGAGGGTTTATTGATGACAGAAGATAAAAAGAAAATAATTAATGTGGACATAGGTCAGAATAGTTTTGAGCTTATTCTTCGCATATTAGGAAATGAGTTTATTGCAATAAAGATTGGCTCAACTAATTTTTCTGGTAAATTAATAGCAGGCGGTATTTTATTATTGTTTTTTACTTTTATGATATTAGAAGTGTTTGGGTTGAATGAGGCGTTGATGAAATGAATGTAGATACTTTTTTAAGATGGAAAATATTACCAAGATTGATGATGCTTGCTAGTACAGTAATGTCTTGGCGTTGTGCAGAATGGTTTATGGGTTTGGAAGACCCAACCGCATCGCAATCAGCATTTGTATCTGTAGTTATGGGTGTAATGACAGGTGTATTTGGTATATGGATGGGTCACGAACATAAGGGAGATAATAATGTTAACAGCGTTAATAGGACCAGTAAGTAATTTACTTGGTAAGTTTATAGAAGACAAAGACATGAAGAATAAGTTGGCACATCAGGTGGCAACGATGGCTGAGAATCATGCGCAGGAGCTTGCGAAAGGTCAAATAGAAATAAACAAGGCAGAAGCACAGCATAAATCCATATTTGTGGCGGGCTGGCGACCCTTTATCGGTTGGACCTGCGGCATTGCCCTATGTTGGCATTTCGTACTTGCACCTGTTACTATGTTTGTATGTGCTTACTTATCTGTGCAAATACCAGAATTACCAACTTTTGATATGGGTTCACTTATGACTGTTTTGATGGGAATGCTTGGATTGGGCGGCTTGAGGACATATGAAAAGCAAAAAGGATTAACAAAATAATGTTATGGCATTGGTTGAGATTAGCAAAATGTTTTAATAAAATTGGTAATTATTTTTATTATAAACATGTAAAATGTTTAAGAATATCACAAGGTAGAGGTAAATAATTGTGGACGGAATTAAATTAGCAGAGTATTTATATAAGAACATACGTCAAAGAAAAGAGGAATTAGCTCAATCTTTGGCTGATGGTTCGATAGACTCAATGGAAGACTATCGGTTCATAACAGGTCAAATACGAGGAATGACTTGGGTTGAAGAAGAATTAAAATCCTCGATGAAAGGTACAGACTTAGATGACTAAGAAACTGATCGTGCCAGAGCGGTTTATGGCACAAAAAAAAATAAACCCAACTCCTCCCCCTATAAGTAAAGCATTTGATGATAAAGAAGATGCTAATCCAAACTCAAAAGATCCGTCTAAAATGGAAGCATCAGCACTTGATCGCTTGCCAAAACCAACTGGATATAGAATGCTTGTTATTCCATATTATGTTCCAGAAAAGGTTAATGGTATTATAATACCTGATAAGACGAGAGATCGTGAGAGTTTTGCAAGTGTCGTAGCATACGTTGTGAAAGTAGGACCTGATGCTTACAAAGATAAAGATAAATTCCCAAGTGGAGCGTGGTGTTCTGAGAAAGATTGGGTGCTTATGGGTAGATATGCTGGAAATAAGTTCAAAGTGGACGGTTTAGAGCTAAGAATCATAAATGACGATAATATTATTGCATCTATACTTGACCCTAAAGACATTTCTTATATATAATGGAGAGCATAATGGATAACGAAACACAAACACAAGAAGCACAGGAAGAAAAATTTGTCTACGAAGTAGAAGATGATACACCTGTTGCTGAAGAAAAAATTGAAACTTCACCAGAAAAAAAAGATGGAGAAGACCGAACAATTGTTCGTGAAAAAAATGAAGAGCCTGAAGAACTTGAAGCATATAGCGACAATGTTCAAAAAAGAATTAATCAATTAACAGCTAAACGTAAACAAGCATTAGAAGAAGCAGAAGCTGCTTTTAATTTTGCTCAACAACAAAAAAATGAAAATGAACAATTAAAGCAACAGCTTAATCAGTTAAATCAAGGCTATACTTCTGAGTTTGGTAATAGAATTGAATCACAAACTGCTCAAGCTAAAAAACTTTATAAGGAGGCTTTTGATGCTGGAGATGCTGAAAAAATGTCTGAAGCGAGTGACCTTATGGCTAAACTCGCTATTGAAAATGAAAGACTCAGAATCCAAAAAGCTCGTGCTGAGCAAGCGGGAGCAACTGGAAATAATGCGGAAAAGAGCAATGTTGAACAGGAAACCTCGCAAACGAGGCAGACCGCCCAAAAACAAGATTTAGATCCAAAACTACAAAAATGGTTAGATAACAATTCTTGGTTTGGAACTGATATGATTATGACTAGCGGAGCAAGAGCTATACATGAACAATTAGTTGGACAAGAAGGTTTTGATCCGTCAACTGATGATTATTATGCAGAAGTTAGCAAGCGTATGGCTGTTGAGTTTCCGCACAAATTTAAGGGAGGACAGAAGAACACCCAATCTGTAGCTCCTGCGTCCAATGGACGGTCTCTAAAAAAGGGTGGTAAAAAAACTATTGAGCTAACACCTGGTCAGGTAGCCTTTGCTAAAAAAATGAGGATACCTTTAGAAAAATATGCACAGGAAGTTGCTAAAATAGAAAAAACAAAAGGAGTAGCGTAATGGCTGATCGTACTAATCGAGAGTCGCAAACTCGTGAAAAAAATGCGAGAGTACAACAGTGGAAACCACCGTCAACGCTAGATGCTCCAGAAGCACCTGTGGGTTATAAACACAGATGGATAAGAGAACGAGTTATGGAATATGATGATAGATCAAATATTCATAAACGGCTTAGAGAAGGATATGAATTAGTTCGTGCTGAAGAATATCCCGACTTTGATGCGCCTGTAATTGATGAAGGCAAAAATGCTGGAGTAATCGGTCAGGGTGGTCTTTTGTTAGCACGGATACCTGATGAACTTGTCGAGCAGAGAAATGAATATTATCGAAACAAGACAAATAATCAAATGGAGGCTATTGACAGAGATATGATGAGAGATTCAAATTCTGCAATGCCTATGCTTAAACCTGAGAGACGTTCTCAAGTCGCCTTTGGTGGCAAAAAGTCCGTTGACTCGTAATTTTAATTTTAAGGAGACTTAAATGGCAAATCAAGATGCTGCTTTCGGATTACGTCCTGTTAAAAGAATAGGTGGAACACCCTATACTGGTGGACAAAGCCGATATAGAATCGCTGCCAATTATGGAACTGCTATATTTCAAGGTGATTTAGTAATGCAAGTCACTGGCGGAGGCGTGGAAATTCACGCTGATGGTGGTACTGTTCCGATAGTTGGAGTATTCAATGGTTGTAGGTACACAGACCCTACAACTGGAAAAGAAACCTTTTCCAACTTTTACCCTGCAAGTACAAATGCTTCCGACATTGAGGCTTTTATCATTGACGACCCAATGGTTGTTTTTGAAATTCAATGTAACGCTGCATTTCCAATTGCAGATTTACTTGGTAACTTTGATGTTGTTTATACAACAGCAGGGTCTACTGTCACGGGAATTTCTGGTGCAGAATTAAATGTATCTGATGGAGCAACCACTGCTGGTTTACCTCTAAAGGTTATAGATATTTCTCAAGATCCAGAAAATTCAGATGTTTCATCAGATGCAACCAATGTCTATGCTGTGATTCAAAATCACATCTTTGGACAAAAAGGTGCAGGATTAGCATAAGGGAGTTTAGATTATGGCTATATCAAGAGCGCAACTAGTTAAAGAACTAGAACCTGGTCTAAATGCCCTTTTTGGCATGGAATATGACCGTTACGATAATGAGCATGCGGAAATCTATGATACAGAATCATCAGACAGAGCGTTTGAAGAAGAAGTAATGATTAGTGGTTTCGGCAATGCTGCAACTAAATCAGAGGGTGCTGGTGTATCTTTTGATAGTGCAAACGAAGTATATACATCAAGGTATACAATGGAGACAGTTGCATTAGCTTTCGCATTAACTGAGGAAGCAATGGAAGATAATCTCTATGACCGTCTTGGTGCTAGATATACAAAAGCACTAGCAAGATCAATGGCACACACTAAGCAAGTAAAAGCTGCTTCGACTCTAAACAATGCGTTTAGTTCTAGCTTTACTGGTGGTGATGGAAAAGAGCTTTGTGCTACAGACCATCCTCTAGGTGGTGGTGGAACATTCTCAAATGAACCATCAAGTGCCGCTGACTTAAACGAAACATCATTAGAAAGTGCATTAATTGACATTTCTAATTTTGTTGACGAGAGAAACATGATTGTAGCTCTTCGTGGTATGAAGTTAATCATTCCACCAGCACTACAGTTTGTTGCTGATCGTTTATTAGAGTCAACTCTAAGACCTGGAACTGCTGACAATGATGTAAACGCAGTTAAGAACATGGGGATGTTACCAGAAGGTTACGTTATCAACCATTTCTTAACAGATACAGATGCGTTTTTCATCAAAACAGATGCTCCAAATGGTTTCAAATACTTTGAAAGAACACCATTAAGCACAAGCATGGAAGCAGACTTCGACACAGGAAATATGAGATATAAAGCAAGAGAAAGATATGCTTTTGGATTCTCTGATCCTCGTTGTGTGTTTGGATCACCAGGCGCAGCTTAACGAACAATTGTTCGATTATTAAAAGGGTGGCTTGCGAGTCACCTTTTTTTTATGTATACTTAAATTACCTTGACGAAGAATTAACTTCGACAAATGCCACGACAAGGAGATTTACATGGCTAATACAACTTTTAAAGGAACTCTACGTTCTGAAGGTGGATATTCATCTATTGCTACTGCTGCAAGCACAGGAGTAGAAACAACTCAAATGTCAATTTCATCTGCTGGATTTGCATCTATGGATGCCAATACAATGGCAGTAGAAGCTGGTACTGGTATAACAACTGGTACTGGAACTATTTACAGAAGCTCTGTTCAAAGAGTTGGTGGAATAATAACAACAAGAATTTTAATTGACTTAACTGGTTTAAGATCAACTGGTTCAGGCGATATTATTGGTGTTAATGGCACATCTTTAGTTTGTCACATCGGTCAAATAACTGCTGCTAGAAACGGTACTATACTTACTGGTAGCATGGAATGTTTTGAAGCACCTGCTGGTGGTGATCCTGATATTAATGTGCATTCTGCAACAGAAGGAACTGGAGTAGAAGATGGTGCTATCGGTGATTTGACTGAAACATCATTGGTTGATGCTGGTGATGCAACACTTGGAAGTAAGGTTTACTTTACTGCTGTTCCTGCCGCAGATTCTTTTTTATATTTAACAACTGGTGCTGCTACAGATGCAGATTACACTGCTGGTAAATTATTTATAGAGTTAATGGGTTACGCAGCTTAATAGGAGGCATTTATGGCGATTAGGTCTGATGTAAAAGCATTTAATCACGATCAAGGTGATGCTGCAGCGGTTGTAGGTCCTGCAAGATCAAGGATAAGACAAATAGTAATTTTTGGTAATTCTGCTGGTGCATTAACCATTAAAGATGGTTCAGGTGGATCAGATATATTGGTTCAGAGTTTTCCAACTGGGTTACATACTTTGAACATTCCAGATGCAGGAGTGTTGGCTGAAAGTGGAGCATACATACATGCTTTTACTGGCAGTGGTAACAAACTTACTTTGTTTTTGTCCTAATGGCTAGAAAACAAGACAAACAACCACCTAAGACTAAAAAATATTTCCGCTCCACTAAAAGTGGTGCGGGAATGACTAAAGCAGGTGTTGCTCGATATAGAAGAGAAAATCCTGGTAGCAAACTTAAAACTGCTGTTACTGGTAAAGTTAAACCTGGTAGCAAGGCTGCTAAAAGACGTAAATCTTATTGTGCAAGATCATTAGGACAGCTTAAAAGGGCATCAGCTAAAACAAGAAATGATCCTAATTCAAGAATTAGACAGGCAAGAAGAAGATGGAAGTGTTAATGAAAGCGACAGAAGTTTTAAAATTATTGGAAAAACATGAAGAATCTTGTGACAAAAGATATGCTGAAATCCAAGATCATTTAAAAAAATTAGATAATAGATTATGGATGATTGTTAGTTTAATTATTGTAGCATCTGGATTGGAGCAGTTATTATAATGGTTATGGGTAGATCTCAAATGAGTAAACAAATATCCAAACCTTTTGGGAAAAAAAAGAAAAATAAAAAAATTGTAAAGGTGAAAAAAAATGCCAAAAGACGCTTGTTACAGAAAAGTTAAAGCTCGCTACAGAGTTTTCCCAAGTGCGTATGCTTCAGGAGCTATCGCAAAATGCCGTAAGGTAGGTGCAGCAAATTACGGAAACAAGACAAAGAAAAAAGCTGAAGGCGGTGTTGTAGAGTTAAAAAATGGTGGTAATGTTACTAAACAAAAGCGTAAAAGACCTGCTAAAAATAAAAACATAGCTCGTGGTTGTGGTATCGTTATGAGTAATAGACGTAAAGTTACAAAGTATAGATAATGGCTGTAAGAAAAACAAAATCTGGACTAGCTCTTAAACGATGGTTTAAAGAAGATTGGAAAGATGTTAAAACTGGAAAACCTTGTGGTCGAAGAAAAGGAGAAAAAAGAGGCACTCCCTATTGTAGACCTAGCAAACGGATTAGTTCTAAAACTCCTAAGACTAGATCAGAGATGACAGCATCAGAAAAAAGAAGTAGAATAAGTCAAAAGAATAGAATAGGACAGCCCGCAGGTAAACCAAGAAGAGTTAAATCTCTTAGGAGAAAAAAGAAATGACAACATCTAGCTCAACAGATTTTGAACTTGACGTAGCTGAGTATATTGAAGAAGCATTTGAGAGATGTGGATTGGAGCTTCGTACTGGATATGATCTTCAAACAGCTAAAAGATCTTTAAATATAATGTTAGCAGAATGGGCTAACAGAGGTTTAAATCAATGGACAATAGAACAAAGAACACAAGCGTTAACAGCTAGTGACTCAGATTATTCATTAGGAACAGATGTTATTGACATATTATCTGCTGTTGTCCGTAGGAGTGGCACAGATTTTAGTATGACTAGAGTGAGTAGAGACACATATTTAGCCATTCCAACTAAAACAACTACTGGTAGACCAACTCAATTTTTTCTTGATAGACAGATAACACCTAATTTAAAGATTTGGCCCAGCCCTGAAAACAGCACAGATGTTATTCATTATGACGCTTTGACTAGAATACAAGATGCTGATGGAGCAACGAATACAATGGAAATACCTTTTAGATTTTATCCTTGTTTAACTGCTGGACTAGCATATTATATATCTATGAAAAAAGCTCCTGATAGAATACAGTTATTAAAAACAGTATATGAAGAAGAGTTTGAAAGAGCTATGGGTGAAGATAGAGATAGATCAAGTTTTACTGTAACACCACAACTTAACTATTATAAGGTGGGATAATGGGAGCTTTTGCATCTGGTAAACATGCTTTTGGACTATCAGATCGTTCTGGATTTAGATATAGAATTAAAGATATGCGTAAAGAATGGAATGGTTCTTTAGTCGGTAAAGATGAGTATGAAGAAAAACATCCCCAGTTAACACCTCCAAGAGTACCTACTGATCCAGAAGCTATAAGAAATGCAAGACCAGATAGAACAGAAACTGCTGTTCCTAACATATTACCTTTAAATGCTTTTACTGTTACAGCATCTTCAACAACAATAAGTGTTAATGAGCCTAATCACGGAAGATCATCAGACGATACTGTTAGATTTAGAGATGTAACTTCCATAGGTAATATACTTGGTTCAGTTATAATATCTGCAAGTGGGTTTACGATTACTAAAACAGATGATAATAATTATACATTTAATAGTGGTTCTACTTCGACCATAACACAAAAGGGAGGTGGTGGCATTGCATCAGCAGGACCTGTCACTATAACAAATTAATGAGTTTTACGTTAGCAACATTAAAAACAGCAATACAAGATTACACAGATAATAGTGAAACATCTTTTGTTACTAACCTGCCTAACTTTATAAAAGGAGCAGAAGAAAAAATATTTAAAAGTGTTGATTTAGATTATTTTAGAAAAAATGTAACAAGTGCTTTTACATCTTCTGATCCTTATTTAACTGTTCCAGCAGATTATTTGGCATCATTTTCATTACAAATAACAACATCTGGTTCAGAAAAATTCTTGTTACAAAAAGATGTTAATTTTATAAGAGAATACACTCCTGCTTCATCAACTACAGGTGTTCCTAAATATTATTCAAGATTCGATGTTGATAATTTTATTGTTTCTCCAACACCAAACAGTAATTATGCGTTAGAATTACATTATTATTATAGACCAGCTAGTATAACTGCTGGAGCTGATAGTGGCACAACTTGGATAAGCACAAACGCACCTTTTGCTTTACTTTACGGATCACTTATAGAAGCGTATTATTATATGAAAGGTGAACCTGATGTTTTAGCTCAATATGAGAAAAATTACGTTTTTTACATAGAAAGATTAAAAGATCTAGGCGAGGCAAGAGAAAATACAGATGGATATAAAGTTGGTCTACCATCAAGACCGAGAACATAGGAGTATAAAATGGCAACAGCAAATGCGTCAACCAATTATCTTGAGAGAAGAATATTACATTATATATTCAAGAATAACTCTCTAAGTTTTTCATCTCCTGGAGATAGTATCTATGTAGGACTTGCAACAGCAGTAAGTGCCGCAGAAACAGGTTCTGTCACAGAGGCAAACTTTACAAACTACGCAAGACAACAAGTAGCAGCATCTGGTTGGACAACCATAGGTGCAGACTCAACCGACACACAAACTGCAACTAATGCAGCGAATATTGAGTTTCCAGCATCA
>Ga0209348_1000992_pt1 | contig 14230 bp, 26 predicted proteins | sample ETNvirenome_2_30_FD_184065 | JGI IMG/M metagenome (GOLD analysis project Ga0209348, IMG submission 184065) | Marine viral communities from the Pacific Ocean - ETNP_2_30 (SPAdes) (version 2) | ecosystem: Environmental > Aquatic > Marine > Oceanic | place: Pacific Ocean | collected 2013-06-22 | reverse complement strand
TTTTCTAGTATGGCTAATAGTCATAATATTATTGAGTATTCTACAAAGTGGGCTGATGGTTCTATAACACAAAAGCAGAGAGATTTTCTCGTACGTCATGGGATAGGTGAACGAGAAGCAAAGTTAATAGATTCTCAAAGAGAAGAGAATATGAAGATAACTGATAGAGTTGCTTATGAAGATGCAAAGTTTGTAAGAGCAGAACAATTACATAGACAATTTAATGATGTATTAAATAAAAATCCAAATGAATTGGATGCTAATCAAGAACGAATTTTAAGAGAGCTTGGTGAAAGAGGTAAACAATTAGCATTAAATACTGAACCTGATGATTTGAGATTCCAAGATTTTTTAGAAAGAAGTAATTATTTTAAAGGACAAATATCATCTGATGCTTTAGTGAGAGGAGAATCTTCTAGAGTTGAGATAGAAAGAATACAAGGATATCTTGATGATAATGTTGATATAGCTGATATAAATAGACAAAATCCTTATTTTTTACCTTCTCCAAAAGCAGTTCAAAGATATAAAAATGCCTATAGTCTTGATGGTTCTCCAAGATTTATGGAAGAGGGAGCTGGTATGCAGAAAAGTGAAAAAGGCTTTTGGTATGCAAACTCTAGCACTTGGACAAATGACGAAGCTTTAACAGTATTTCGTAGAGCATTAAATATGTCTGTTAGTAATAACGTATTGATGGGAACACCAGCAGACAAACCATTAGCAACTGATGGTGTATTCTATATCCCAATGCGTATTGCAAGAATGGCTGGTATGCAAGAAGATCCTCGAGTGTCAGGATATGCTCGAATAGAACAACCATTAATGGCATTACCATTTCAGTTTTATTCTTATGCGTTTGCGGCGGCAAACAAGATTACTGGGTTGTATGCACAAGGAGCAGTTACAAATAGACTTACTGGTGTGGTAACTATGATGGGATTAGCCTATATGGGTATGCAATTAAAGTATATGAACAACCCTTATGTACTAGAGAATATGTCACTTGAAGATAAGATTGCTCGATCTTTTGATATGTCAGGGTTGGCGGCAATCTATAGTGATTTATTCTATACTTCATTACATACATCATTAGCATTAGGTGGCCCAGATATTGGTATGGGTGTTATTAGTCCAAAGTACAGGCAAGAAAAGGATTATATTGACGCTGTAACGATGCCTATGGGTGCTGGAGTAGGCATTGGAACTGATTTGGTAAGAAGTGCTGGATCGTTTGTAATGGGCGACTATGGAGAAGGTTCTAAAGATTTTATTAGCAATTTACCTTATATGAGGTTATGGTTTTTAAAAGATTTGGTGAATGATATGACAAGATCAATTTCAGATGGCTTCGGTGCAAATAGATATGGAGGTTAATTTATGACAATATCAGTATCAAATAACACACCGAGAGTTTCATATACTGTAGCACAAGGACAGACACAAACGTCTTTTACAGTAAATTTTGAATTTTTTGCAGAAGCAGATTTAAATGTTTATGTAGATGGCACATTAAAAACATTAACTTCTGATTATACAGTATCAGGTGGAAATGGTTCTACTGGTGCTGTTGCTATAAGTGTTACTGGTGCAACTGGTGGATCAACTGTTGTTATTACTAGAGATATCGCTCTTGAGAGAACAACTGACTTTCCAACTCAAGGTGCATTTAATATTACCTCTTTAAATACAGAGTTAGATAAACTTGTTGCTATTGATGCAGATGTTGATGATACAATAAGCAGATCTATTAGACTACAAGATCAAGACGCTACAGCATCTATGGAGCTACCTCTCAAAGCATCAAGAGTAGGCACAGTATTAGGATTTAATGCTACTACTGGTGCAGTAGAAGCTGGACCAACTATTACTGCTGTCCAAAGTTTAGCTGATGTAACCACATCTATAAATTTATTAGGAACTTCTGCTGTGGTAGAAGACATGGGATTACTTGCAACAACAGCAGTTATAGAAGATATGGGATTGTTAGCTACATCGAGCAACATATCTGCTATGGCATTGTTGGGAACAAGTGCTGTTGTTACAGACATGGGATTATTAGGTACATCTGCTGTTGTAGAGGACATGGGATTTCTTGGAACATCTGCAAATGTAACAGCAATGGCAAACTTAGGAACATCTACTGTTGTCGGTCACATGGCGGCACTCAACGCATCAGGTGTTATATCAAACATATCAACTGTTGCTACTGATATTTCTAATGTAAATTCTGTTGCAACGAATCTATCTAGTGTAAATGATTTTGCGGCTCGATACAGAGTTGCATCCTCCGAACCAAGCTCTTCCCTCGATGTTGGTGATTTGTTATTTGATACGACAGCTAATCAGTTGAAGGTATATAAGTCTGGTGGCTGGGAAGCGGCAAGTGCATTTGGTAATTTATCATCAGATAGTACACCAGAATTAGGTGGTAACTTAGATGTAGTTACACATAGTATTGTATCATCAAGTGATAGAAACATAGCTATAACACCAAATGGTGCTGGTGTTGTTCGTATTGATGGTAATGTAGATATCTCAACTGGTGCTATAGATTTAAAGAATGGTGGTACACAATCTTATATTAGATTTTATTGCGAAAGTTCTAATCAGCATTACGCACAACTTCAAGCACCAGCTCACTCTGCATTTAGTGGTAACATTACTCTTACAATGCCAGCAACTACTGGTACAATAGCTCTTACTTCTCAAATACCAACATCAGGAATATCAAATGGCAATGTTGCTACGTTTACATCTGGTGTAGCTGATGATGATTTCTTGAGAGTAAGTGGTACTTCTATCGAGGGTAGAAGTGCGTCAGAATTATTAAGTGATATTGGTGCAACTACCGAAGCAACTGCTGAAGCGAATAGTGTTGCATTGGCTATAGCTTTGGGATAAAGGAGAAATAATATGGCAAATACATTTAAGGTAGTTAGTCACGATGTCATGCCAGCATCTGCTGGTACGCCAGAGGACTTGTATACTACACCTGGAAGTACAACAACTGTGGTCATTGGTTTGATGCTAGCCAATGTTCATACTGCACAAGTAACAGCATCAGTAAAATTAACATCAACAACATCTGGTGGTGGTCGAACAGCAACCAACACGACAACATTTTTAGCCAAAGATGTTCCTATTGCTGTAGGGCAAAGTAAGAATATGTTAGCTGGTGGTAAAGTTGTTTTAGAAACTGGCGATGGAATAGAGATAGATTGTTCAGTTGCTGACAAAGTATCGGTCACAATGTCGATAATGGAGATAACTTAATGTCAGAGTATAGCATAGGAAAACAAGCGGATGGCACTAGCTATGAGCCAGTTATTCGCCAAGTAGAAAACACAATTAATAATTCATTCACAATAGACGCAACGAATAATGCTGTTGTAGCTGGGCCGATAACGATTGGCAGTACTGCAACAGTAACTGTGTCTGGGATATTGGTGGTAGTATGAGCAAGATAGAAGTAGATGAAGTAGTTAATCAAACTGGCGATAATGACAGCGGTCTGGATTTATCAACTAATGATGTAGTTGCTGTAAAGACAGCTAACACAGAGCGTATGAGAGTGGATGCAAGTGGCAATCTCTTTGTTGGAAAGACTTCCTCTAGCAGTGCTACGGATGGTTTTGAATATAATAATGGTGGGCAATTAGCAGTTACACGAAATAATGATACAGTTATATTGGCAAATAGACGTTCAAATCATGGCGATATTATAGATTTGAGAATAGACAATAATCTTATAGGAAGTATTGGGTCTGAAGCTGGTAAACTTAATATTAATTCAGATGGTGGTAATAATTTAACATTTGCTGTGAATGGAACTACCTATATAGCTATGGATACAGTTAGGCTTTATCCTAACGCAGATAATAATTACGATTTAGGAACGAGTAGTCTTAGATTTGACGATATTTTTGCCACCAATGGCACAATCCAAACTTCTGACCAAAACGAAAAGAACACAATAACAGATAGTGATTTAGGTTTAGATTTTGTAAATCGTCTAGCTCCTAAAAGCTATATATTCAACGGCAAAACAAGAACACATTATGGTTTAATTGCACAAGATGTTGAAACTGTCCTATCTGATATAAGCAAAGAAACATCTGAATTTGCAGGGTTTATCAAAGAGGATATTTCAGAGGGACAAGATGGTAGCCAGTACAGATACGGACTTAGATATACAGAGTTTGTAGGCATACTCATAAAAGCACTACAAGAAGCAGATGATAAGATAGATGCTCTCACAGCGAGAGTAACAGCATTGGAGGATGCATAATGACCTCAACATTAAAAGCAGACAAAATCGAAGGAGTGACCGCAAGCGGTACTGTGCAGATGCCAGCTGGTCATGTGGTGCAAGTACAATCTGCAACGCATAGTGGTTCGTTAGCAACTAATTCAAGCACTTTTGCTGATTTGCCTGGATTGTCTATATCGTTTACGAATAAATTTTCTACCTCTAAATTACTTTTTGTAGTTCAAAATCAAGTATATGTAGGGGGTGGTTCTTCTGGAACTTGGCAAGGTGTAGATTTTAGAGTGTTAAAAGGTTCAACTGCAATCGGTCATAACACATCTGGAACTGGGTATGGTGTAGCTCAATCAGGAGCAAATAATGCTGACACAAGGCTAATGGATTATGTGGTATTTATGATAGAACATACGCCATCATCTACGTCTGCTCTCACATATAAAGTTCAATGTGCAACTATACAAGGTAATGCTGATAACGAAATAAATCAAAACTCTTATGGTTCTGGTGGTAGATTAGTAATAATGGAGATTGCCCAATGAGTACACTCAAAGTCGATACAATTCAGGGTAAGACAAGTGCTGGGACTATTGCTTTTCCAGCTGGTCATGTAATACAAGTAATTGAGAACAGTACAACAACACAAGTTAATAGCACCAGTCAAACCTACGCAGATACTGGCTTGACAGCTACTATTACACCGCAATTTACTTCATCAAAGATTGCAATTTTTATTTCTCAAAATGTTCATAAGAGCTATCAACATACTGACCAAATTCAATTAAATATATTAAGGGGTAGCACACAGCTTGTTCAATGGGCGACTGAACTCTTACATGATGACGGTGCTTTAAATCATTTTAACATATATGGATCTCAAAGTTTTATAGATAGTCCATCAACTACATCTGCTACAACTTATAAAACTCAATTTAGAAGAAGGCTTTCATCATCTGCTCAAGTTAGTGTTCAATATGCAAGTGGAAGGTCATCAATAATGTTAATGGAAATATCTGGATGAGGAGAATACAATGACAACAATAGCAAATGCATTATCAGAATTAGGTATTAAAGAGTGGGTACTCAGGGGAGAGCCTACAAGTGAAGCAGAATTTAACGCTATGTTTCGTAAAGTTACTGGAGCAGACAGCAATGGTTCAGCTATCGAGAGCGATAAACCCTCAGACTTTGGCACAACATGGAAAGCTGTAAACGATAAAAAAACAGAGCTAGTCAATGCAGAGCCAATGCGATTGCTTAGAGTTGAAAGAGATAGATTGCTCGCTGAAACAGACTGGATGGCGAACTCTGATGTAACTCTTGCTGATAACTGGAAGACTTATAGACAACAGCTTAGAGATTTACCAGCTGGTGCATCACCAAAGCTATCAAGTGATGGGTCGCTAGATATGTCTTCTGTTACATTCCCAACAAAGCCTAGTTAATGACTAAAGTGTCGGAACGCATAACGAAACTAGAAACTGAAAATCATATTCAGTTCAAAGAAATCTTTTACAGATTAAAAAGATTAGAGGTGGTATTAATCGGTGGCATGGGTGCTGTTATTACCATGCTCATCGGAGTTCTATCACAAGTTAGCTAAATGCTTGACCCTCTCTCAATAACTGCCGCAATCGCTACTGCGAACACAGCATTTAATGGCATCAAGAGAGCTTTCCAAGTTGGTAAAGATATTCAAGGTATGAGTAATGACTTGTCTAGGTGGATGAGTGCCGCATCTGATATTGAGAACGCACAGAAGAGAGCAAAGAATCCTTCTTTTCTTACAAAACTTACACGCAGAGGTAGTATTGAACAAGAAGCTGTTGAAGCATTGACTGCCAAGAAGAAGCTCGAGGAGCAACGCTATGAGCTACAACAGTTTATTAAGTTTACGCATGGTACTCATGCTTGGAATGAATTGCTTAAGATGGAAGGTGATATACGCAAGCGTAGGCAGAAAGAGATATACGATAAACAAGTATTGCGACAGAAGATAATTACAGTTATCGTTTTGATACTTTGTGTTATAGTTGGTATGGGTATACTGCTTGCATTTGTATACGGATTAGTACAACTCGATAGGGGAAACATAGGCTGATGACACCAGAAACGCTCGACAAGTGGCGAATCCTCCCACGCTTGATGATGCTAGCTATGACCTGTGTTTACATTAGATGTATCGAGTGGGCGTTGAGTCAGCCTGATCTTACCACTCAACAGGCTGGCTTAGTGTCCGTTGTAACTGGTGCTATGACCGGAGCATTTGCTATTTGGTTAGGAAAGGAATCAAATCAATGAAAGCTTTATATGATAAATTAACAAAGCAACAAAAACAAACAATGCAGAAACACAGTAAGCACCATTCTAAGAAACACATGATGTCTATGGCTAAGGCTATGGTTAAGGGAACTTCATTCACAAACGCACATAAGAAAGCAATGAAGAGTGTAGGAAAATGATATTTAAAGCATTACAACTTGTTGGTGGTATGGCATCTACATGGATAGAATCAAAAGCTGAATCACAAAAACTTAACCTGGAGATAAAAAAGAAGCAGTTAACTGGAGATATTGATTGGGATCTTGAAGCAATGAAAGGATCTCAGGCAAGTTGGAAAGATGAATATCTGGTAATTTTATTTAGTATTCCACTTATTCTCTGTTTCATGGGGTCTTGGGGTAGAAATATAGTAGAAGAAGGCTTCAGAGCCTTAGAAACGATGCCTGAGTGGTATCAAGTAACTTTAGGCTGTATAGTAGCCGCCAGTTTTGGTGTACGCTCAGTAACCAAATTCTTTGGGTTACGAAAGAATGGGAAATAATTGGGAGAAACGACGTGAGAATCTTCGCATACATAGGGATTGGGATATTAGAAACTTTAGGAGAAAAAACATGGCATTTAAATTATCACAAAGGTCGTTGGATAAACTGGATGGAGTACATCCAAAACTTGTTGAGGTTGTTAAGAAAGCGATTGAGTATACTGATGTAGATTTTGGAGTTATTTATGGTGTTCGTGACCTTGAAACTCAAAAGAAATTGTATGATTCTGGAAAATCGCAGACTATGAAAAGTAAACATTTGATTCAGGAAGATGGGTATGCACACGCTGTTGATCTTATGGCTTATGATGGCAGTAATCCATCTTGGGATATTGTGGATTATGATAACATAGCTGATGCTATGCGTAAGGCGGCCAAAGAAGTTGGCATTGATATTGTTTGGGGTGCGGCATGGCATAAGATTCTAACTATGTCACCAGATAGTGCAGAGGATTTAATGAATGACTACATCGACACAAGAAGAGCCGAATCAAGACGTCCGTTCATCGATGGACCTCACTTCCAATATCACACCTAGACAACTCGCTTTTGACTTCGATGACTATGATGGACCTGATGAATTGTGGTTGCTTTACTTGTGGGAAAAGACCCTATCAAGTCCATCAACTGTATCAACTATCTCTCCCAAACATTCTTCTTTTCTAAATAAAGATCTATAATTGTATCAAAATTATTTGGTTTTCGAGGGGGAACTGTTGAATAAATATTGTATGCTTCAAAGCATCTATTCTCATTATATACTTTTCTCGAGAGCTCTTCACATTGTCTTGCAGATTCAAGATCAATAGTAAGCATAAGTATTACTGTGTGTGTCATTTCTGTAAACATAATTTTATCCTAGAAAAAAATGGCTGACAAGAATTGAAGGAAACATCGGATCTTGCCAGCCAAGTTGAAGGGTAGTTTTTGGAGAAAGCTTACCCTAGAATGGAATATCGTCGTCTTCTATTTGATTGTCAATAGGTTCAGGATTATTCTTTTGCTGAATATTTGTAACCGCAGATGTACCTTGAGTAAAATTATTAACTTGCAAACCTACTCCATCTTCATTGAGAAAGTATGCCATTCTTAATTCATTTCCCTCTGCTCTTCGTTTTGCTCGAGCAGAATCTATCTCTGCTTTATCATCAGGATCGATGTAAGGTTCATTCCAGTTTTTCGGTAAGATAAAACCACCACTATAGATTGGTGCATTTTCTTTATCTGATTTGTTTGGAAATGCTACACCAACTCTTATATAGAGATAACGTCTAGCATTATTCTGATCTCCATTATAAACTTCTTTTATCAATGCAACTTTGTGTTTGTTTTGATTTGCATCAAAGATATTTCCAGTAGCGGCAAGTTCAGTTTGCACCGAACCACCACTATCATTCTTAAATAACTTACCTTTGTTTTGGTTTTGATACACTACTTTATCCATTGTCAATCTCCTTATATCCAGTTTTGTGTATTGTGAGTTACTTTAGTAGATTGTGAAGCTTGTTGTTCAGGTGATGTTGGTTCACTACTACTATTTCCATCATCATCTGTTTTTGGATCTGGTCTGAGATTCAGAATAGATTGCATCATATATCTACGCATATATGTAACTCCAGATCCTATTTGTTGCTGACCTCTTTTAGTATCATCAACGCATGGTGCTTTACTTACAATCATTGTATCTGATGATAAGTGTCTGAACTCCATAATAAGTATTGGAATGAGTGTGCTATTCATTTCTTGATAATCAAAGTATGAAAAACACACTACATCATTTTTAATAAGCAATGGTTCAATCTCATTCAATATATCTTCGAGCTTCATATATTTGTTTTTGAACTGTGGATTACTACCTTTTTCTGCAATCTTTCCGATTGAGGATTTTACTTTGTTGAGTGCAGAATAAATATTTTCTTTAGCTTGTGCCATTTGCTTTCTCCTTAATTGTTATAGTTCGTCTTTTATTTGATTGTTTGATAAGTATATCATCATTATAAATTTCTGCATCATCTTCATTCAAACTATTTAGTAATTCTTTTTTTACTTCGAGATGAGTATCATGTTGTGTTTTTGTTTCGATATATTTATCAGATAACATTTTGAAATGATTGTTTGAACATAGATCTCTTTTTACTTTTTGATCTATCTTGATTGCATCTTGATTGGTATCAAATGAATCATAGTCTTTTGGTTCGATACCTCTTTCAATATGTTCCCAAAAATCTTGCATCTTATCGAGCAGTAACATTACATAAGAATGATTGTATTCGATAGTTGATGTTTGAATATCATTACCATGTATTGCAGAAAAGATTAGCTTATTAGTTTCATGGCTACATAATGCTAAGTAGAATTGAATCTGCGGCATATAATATTGAATCATCTTATCCTGATTCTGAAATCCTCTTGTATGCTTTGCTTCGAATACATACTTCTCATTGGTCTGTGTATTCTTTATGATTGCATCTACATGACCTCGATAAATAATTTTAATCATGTTTTCAGCTCCTGGCATTGCAAAAGCTTTTTCTTCTGCTTCGATCTCGCAATGTGGATTCTGTTTTATAAACCAATCAAGATTAAATTTTTGTGTGAATACACCTAATTGAACTCTAAATACATTAGAGAGATCCTCGACCTCTACTAACTTTTTCTTTTCTAAATACAGTTGATTCCATTTACCTTGCATAATCTTAACAGCATCGGAACCTCCCATTACTTTACATCTATCATCATCAAGAAACATTTGCTTTCTCCTCTTCAATATATTTATTTAGAAACTTTTTTGTACTGGTTAAGAAGTGAACTCGATATGCTTTTTCGTTTTTATACATATCGTTTATTTGAAATAGTGTAGGTTTATACAACCAAGTTTTCTTACTCTCGATTGTTATTGCTCTTGCAATATCTAATGGCATATCGGCTAACTCCTCAATGATTTGTTCTAACCTTATATCCATTTCATGTTTTGTATGATCTCGAGGGTTATTGAAACAACACCACCATCTTTTAAGATTCGCTTCATATTTTATCGTATCGAGTTTGATATGAAACTTAAGCATCTCTCGATAAAGTTTTGTTGCAGATTCCAGATTGTCAATTTTAAGAATATGATTTTCATAGCTACACCCATCAATTACGTTTGGTGTATTCATCATTATCTCATTGATTTCTTTTGGATCTGAACTGAGCAAAATAACTTTAGCGGCGTTTATTTCTTCTTCAGTAAGTTCCGGAATAGTTGGGGTTGATGTTGTTTCTGGTTGTCTTTTTGTACCAAAAAAATGTACGTTATCTGATAGATCAATCATTTGCTTTCTCCTTTTACTATGCTCGTATTTATATAGACATCGTAGTCTTGAGCTTTTTTTATTATTGGTATTATTGTTTCTTCAAATACCTTGTCGCTGATTATAACACAATATCGTGGATCTCCAATCTTTCTTTTACACAATGCAACATCTCGATCCTCGAGCAGATTGAATACATTTGGGAAGTTGGATTTATCTCTATACTTTACTTCAACAAAAAGATTTTTGTCTTTGTATAGATCTATATTCCAAAGTAGATCTGCTTTGTATTCACCACCCAATGAACCTGATAATGGTTGTTTCTTGATTCTTAATCCAAGTGATTGAAATAATTTGAGGAACCATCTTTCGTGATAGCTCCCTTTGTTTTTACTTTTACTTGCCATCACATACCATTCTCTTTCATTTTCTCTAAATTTATTTCTTTAGATAAGACATTGATTTGTTTAGCTATTTTCTCTGCATTAGCTAAACTTATTTCAACTTCAGGATTTGTTTTAAAATTTCTATGATAAGAACTGTAGGGAATACCGGCCCACCTATATGCTTTTTTCATATCCACTTTGTTTGGGTAAGCTAACTCGAGCAGTTGTTTTTTGTAACTTTTTATCAGCATTATTTTTCTCCTTTGCTTCTAATAATTTTTGATTAATAATCTGTTCCCCATGCCAGTTGTATGCATACTCTCTAATTTTTTCAGGGCAATGTTTATGCTCTCCTGAAGAATAGATATGAGTTTTAGAATAATATTCTCTCGATACAATGTATCCTTTGCCATACTCGAGAACATTAAGAACAGAACTGATAGTTGATTTTGGTTTTGATCCAAACCATTTTTCATACATTGCATGAATCTCTTTTGATGTTGAACCTAGTTTTTTTCCTTTCTCCTGAAAGATTGCATACATACATAAGAGCACTCTTTCTTGATCGCCGCTTCCCTTTGATTTGAATCTGCCATTTTTATTTCTGATTCTATTCATTTACTTTCTCCTTAAAATAATTCTTGTTGTTGTGGTTCATCGCCTAGTTTTTCTTTTAACTCATTGATAAATTCTTCATCGCTAATTTCTTTATCGCAATGAGTAGTGCCACCATAATATTTTGATTTCCTTGCAATCATATAAGATCTGTATCCAGTTTCTGTAAGTTTGCTTTTTGCTTTCTTTCCATTCGAATCGAAAACTTCAAGAACAAAATGGTCGAGAACGTAAGGCATACCACTCTCTGAATAGTTCAAATAATCTCTGCTTACTTTGATCGTGTGGCACAAGTTATGCCACACAATCTTTCCAATAGTTTCATATTCTTTATTCATCAGGATCATTACCAATGTTGTTCAGATCTGCAACGCTGTTAAAATAAACTAGAATTTCATCAATAGAACTAATTGCAACTCGTAAATTTATTTCGATTGGATTCGATTTACCATTACAAGTTTTTTCTAAGTTCTGAAACTCAGGAGATCTCAAGAGCAACTCAAGACCTCCTCTTGTTGTATTCAAATAGTTGTATACTGAACTAGAACCAAGATGTTTTAGAACTTCAACTGCGTTTGGATTTTCTCCTAATAATTTTATAACATTATTCATTGCTTGCTTTCTCCTTATAAAAGTTTCTGTCTTTAATATGGTAAAATTTATCAATCATTTTATCGGCTTCACCATCTAACCAATTTCCTGAAATCTCAGCGTTTATTGTCTGCTGTAGTTGTCTTTCTAAATAAGATCTCAAAAAATATCTTGCGTGTTTCTTGCCCTTTGTTTTCTCAATAACTGGCACAAATTGGTTAGGAACTTCTTCATTCAAATCAGAAATGATTTTTCGAAGCTCAGTTGTTTTAAATATCCTCAAAGCATCTAGGGTTGTCAGCCCTAGATGATTAGTTGCAGAACCATTGAGAAATTCAAAGACTTGTTGTTTGATAGATTTACTCATTTGTTTTTCCTCCTATGAACAAATAAAAATATAATCGTGGTTCTTTGCGTCATACGTCCAATTATAAATTACAGCGTTTGGAATTTCCGGTATTCCATCTCTTCGATACTCGTTCCATTTTTTTAAAACGGCTTGAGCTGATGCCAAATAATTTTCATTATGATTTAGTGAATAATCCCAATCATGAATTTTAGAAATATCTTTCAAGGATACTCCTGAAATACTGGCTTTAATCCTCGAGCCTGATTGATTAGTTGGTCCGTAATATCTACAACGGATCATTACACCAGTATTTAATTGGTGAAATTCTTTTGATAACATTTCGTGTCTTGTCATTTTGCTTTCTCCTTATATTCCAAAAAATAAAAGACCGATAGTTACCACTATTCCAGAGAATAAGAGGTAATACTTCATAATCTTGATCGGTAGACTTTCCTGTGTTTCGTCAAGGATTTGGACAAGTAGTCTTGCCCTCCTCCTAGCCTTTCTAGATCTAACCCTACTCATTTAACAATCCTCAATTTTACATTTCTTGGATCGTCTGGATGGTTAATCATTCTAAGATGATCAGGACAATCAAACATATCGTCTGGATAATTGAACATCTCTTCGCACTCGTTACAAAAATCACAATCCTCAATCTCTTTCTTTGTTGGTTTGTGTCCACACTCAGAACAAGTTACCTGAAAGAACTTTGGAACATTATTAAATCTAAAATTGATCTTCATTTAGCTTTCTCCATTATTATTATTACTTATTATTCTACATCAAAAACAGATAAAAAAAAACACTTTTATTGCATATCTGCACTATTGAATATCTTTGAACCCTATTGGATCTAGCAGAAAGATTGACCAGGTGGTAAACCACTTGGACAACTTTCCGCTGCAGCTCCTTTGTCGCTGTTGATCCAAAATAATTTCATTGCACCATAAGTAGGATCTTGACAAGGGTCTAAAATTCAACGCAAAATCAGAGCTGACCCAATCATGTAGTTAGACAAAGCAATGAATCAAAAGTTAACCAAAAAACAAGAACTCTTGGTTATGGCCGTAGCAAATGGAAAAACCATAACTGAGGCCTCACAGCTTAGTGGATATTCAAAAGGCGAAAGTGGCAGAGTCACAGCCAGTAAGACTTTGAAGCTCCCACACGTGCAACAAAGATTGTTTCAGGAAGTCCAAAGTATGATTGGTTTGTCTGCTACGAAATCCTTGAAACAAGTAATCAACCTTTCAAACAATGCAAAATCTGAGTATGTCAAGTTGGAAGCAAGCAAAGATATACTTGATCGAGCAGGACACAAGCCGATTGACAAAGCCCAACATCAAGTAGTCGGTGACTTCAATATAAAGATTGACCTTACATAAATTTGCTGGGTGTCGGATGAGCCAGACCCTCATCTCCGACACGACGCCAATCTCTTCGAGATGCCTAGCCCAATGGCGTCTAACTTAGTTCTTCGAACAAATGATTAGCTGGGTTGTCGCATTGATTTGATAATAGATAAACAAAGCGCAGCTCTCTGCATAGTCTAACTATGTAAATCTAATTGGTTCGCTTGAGCTATGAATGGCTCCGCTCACCAATGAATATATATCCCCACCGTCCCACCCTATCGTAGAGATTGCAAGGTCGAGGGACCTCCCATGCAATGAGTAACTTAGTGCTGACGCACAAATGTTTATCTTTACCTTTGGCTCTCCACAGATAGCCAAACGTAAACACTAGCTCGTACCTCGCAGGGGTTACACGACAGAGGGGGGTACACCAAAACTAGACACTACACATACATGAGAAGTGTTCCCCTAACATTTTTAGTTAAAAAAAGCTCGACAAGGTTGTTGGGTTGATGGTAGTTATGGATTTATGTTGATTATCTCAAAA
>Ga0209348_1000991_pt1 | contig 14250 bp, 14 predicted proteins | sample ETNvirenome_2_30_FD_184065 | JGI IMG/M metagenome (GOLD analysis project Ga0209348, IMG submission 184065) | Marine viral communities from the Pacific Ocean - ETNP_2_30 (SPAdes) (version 2) | ecosystem: Environmental > Aquatic > Marine > Oceanic | place: Pacific Ocean | collected 2013-06-22 | reverse complement strand
AGAATCTAAACCTTGGGATAGTGAAAATGGATTCTTTAGTAAAGACCCAAATACAGGAAAACAAGTATTTAACTATGTTGATGTATTCAATGTGTTATCTTTAGGTGCTATACCAGCATTAGGATACGCAGTAGAAATGTCAGGAAGAAGAGATGTATTATCAGATAAAATTACTGCACCATATCAATCAACAGTTTTTGGTCAAGATTTAACAGACCAAGGTATTAGAGCTACTGCACCTGGTTTTGCTACAGGTCTTAACTTAGTTGCACAAAATGGTTTTGCACCAGGTTTTGGACCAGTAGTAACTATTCCGATGAAATTTATTATGAATAAATTAGGAAGTCCTAAATTACTTAGAAAGACTGTACTTGGTGAGTTTGAAAATGCAGGTGCTGGTTCAATACTTGAACAAGGTCCTGCTTATCTTAAAAAATTCTTTTCTGCTTTAGATTCAGGAGATGAGACAACAAAGCGTGGGTATGCAACAACAATGGGAGATATATACACAGCGTATGTATTAGCAGGTTTAGTTGACCAATCAGACCCAATGTCTGTACAAAAATACTTAGACCAAGCAGGAAAACAAGCAAGAAATATTTATATATTCAGAGGACTAGCACAGTTTTCATTACCAACTGCTGTAGTTCCAAGAATAGAAGTAGAAGATAAGAATGGCACTTGGTATGGTGTACAAACCTTAGTTAATAAATACCAGGAGATACTTATAAAGAATGGTTATGACCATTTTCAAACACAACAAGATTTCATAGAAAAGTTTGGAATAAATCCTATACCTTTGAAACAAGCAAAGTCTTACAAGACTGGTAGAAAACCACTCAAAGAAAACTCTTTCTTTTATTGGATAAAACCTGAGAACAAAAAACTATTAGATGCTAATGCTTTACCTAACACAGCATATTACATATTCCCTGACAAGATTGAAGATGAATTATTCTATCCTGCTTATTTTGAGTTAACAAGTGTTGATTTAACACCACAACAAAGAGCAAACTACATGAGACACTCACAAGCAATATTTGAATATGAAAAAGGTAAACAAGATATTAGAGAAGAAAACCTAAGCCCTGGAGAACAACAAAGAAGATTCTCAGACCTTAAAAACAGTATTGATGATGAATATGGTATTGATATATTTAACTATGCAGGTAAGCCTAGAACAGCATCAACCATTGAACTTATGCAAGAATTAAGAAGATGGACTGATTATGAACAAACAGCTAATAGTCCTGAGTGGAAATATATAGAACAGTATTTAGATAGAAGAGATGAAATAATTGATGTATTATTAAAAGGTGGGACATACACTTACAAAGGATTGACTCTAAATATTGTCAAACCCACAAAGAGAGCTAGAACTTTAAATGGTACTAGCGAAGGTCCAGTAAGAGCAAGAGAGATAATGACACAAATTTGGACAGACTTAATAGAAGAAAGCCAAGGCACTAACTTCGCACAATTAGCTAATGAGGTGCTATTCTATGAGATAAGTCCAAATAACAGTGCAAATAGCAGGGATTAATGGAAGAAGATAACGATTTACAAGATTTAGAAGAACTTACTGAGGAAGAACAAGTTACACAACCTAACGAAGTTTCTATTGAAGAACCACCAGTAGTGTTCTCATCTTTGCTTGATGTTATTCAACAAACAATAAATGCACCTTTGTTTTACTTTTCTATATCAGAAAAAACCAGCCCACAATTAAGTGCTGGTGGAGTTTACGCACCAGTTAATCGTATAACAGAGCAAAGGTTCTATACATTAAGTGACATAATGACAGGTAATGTTTATGTAAAACACATACCAAGAGAATTTAATGATAGATTTAAACAACTAGTTGTAAACCCACCAGAAGATGCACAAACACAATTAGTGTCATTACTTGATGATGTTAGTAGACATTTGCAAGATAACGATGCAAAACAAACAGTAGAGATTGGTGAAGGAAATACTAAATCATCAATAATTGTAGAGTTTGACAAAGACAGAACTATGGAGGGTAATACTAATTTAGCTACAGCAGGTGCAGAAGCAATTAATGTTATAGATTTTGCAGATTTTGTAGAAAAAATAGATTTTGTACAAATAGAAAAAGATAGAAAAGAAGCCGAGGAAAGAGCAGCAGCAGCAGAGTCTACTGAAGGTAGGCAAGTAGTAGAGGCATCAGGTGGTCCTTTAAGAACATCTGCACCAGCATGGGGTTTTAAAACAAACAATCAAGGAATGATTGAAAACAGTAAAGGTGAAATGGTAGAAGCACCTTTCTTCAAGGGTGAAGAATACTCAATGTTTGAATATGAGTTAGAAGCCGATGACATATTTAGACTACAAAAACAAATGGAAGCTGCTGGTATGGATGCACCTCCAGTCACAGAGTATGGACAATGGACATCAAGAGAAGCAAACTTCATGGCACTTATATTTTCAAGAGCTACAGATACTGGTCAATGGGAAACAGATACTGCTAATGGTTTACAAGGATGGGAAACAACACTTAAAGAAGTTTCTGAAAACAACCAAGCAGTAGAAGGTTTTGTAAAATTATTAAGAGATGGTAAGTATGGTCAAGAACCAGTAAATGCTACACCAGCACAAATACAACAAATATTAGATGCAGGTGCAGCTTCATTAGGTATTACACTAAGTGCAAAAGATTACACAGACTATGCCTATGTTGTTACAAATGCTTTACAAAAAGAAGCAACTCTTATAGATGAATACAACAAGTCTGCAGTAACTGATAGTGACATAATTAGAGGTGCAAGTTTTAGAGATGTAAGAAGTATGAAAGAAGGAGAATATGCCAGGTATCTAAAAGCTGGTGAGTTACCTTTAGTCATTCCTTCTTATGAATCTCTTACTGGACAAAAAGGTATAAGACCTGAATTAGCATCTGCACAAGAGATTGTTACAGAACAACTAGAAAAAATAAAAGCTAATCAAATACAAGGACAACAAGATTTAAATAATTTAAGATATACAACTAATTTGTTTGAATCAGCTATGGGTCAAATAGAGTTTATGAAAGAGAATACATAATGGAAGAAAATTATTCGGCACAACAAGTTATAGAGGCATTAGCAAGTGTAGGTGTACCACAACAAGTAATAGAGTTAGTTGTGCCTATAGCTGCTTATGAATCAAGAGTAGATGGTGTTCCTTTTGTACACGAAGCTGCTGATAAACTCTCACCATCTTATGGTGTATTTCAAATCAATGTAGATTCAGAACCTGCATTTTACTACAAAGTAATGAAAGATTCAGGAATTGATGTAGAAGGTTTATTCACAAAACAACAAATGAAACAACTAGAAACAAATATTGTTGGTGAAGATGATACAGATGTAAGAGATTTTAGTGATGAAGCAAAAGCTAAAGCTAAAACATTCATGGCAAAAACAGATTTAAAAACACAAGCACAATTATTCAAGTTAGTTTATGACAATAAAGCTAAAGAATTAGATACAGATGAACCAATGAAAATACTTTCTAATATGTATTCAATGACAGTAGATAAATATAATGACAGCGAAAATGAGGATGCACAAGAATTAAAAGGTAAAATAGAAGGTGATGTATCAGACTATTTTGCTAGTAAGCAGAAAATAAAGGATGATACCTCCTTGTTTAAACAAGCAGAAGAGGACTCAATGACAGTTGAAGAAAATCAAAATACAGAAGAAGATGCCCCTAATAGTTTTTTTCCACAAAGACCAACACCTGCAAAAAATTACTTTCAGTTATTAAAACAAATATCAGCAGTCAATCCTACAGTATTTAAATTTGAAAAAGGTAAAAAACCACCAAGACCTAAAATGACAAAACCGATAGCAAAAGCAAATGACCCAAAACCAAAAATGACTAAACCTATTGAAGGTGGTCCACAGGGTTTAAGCGAAGAACAAATACAACAAGTAAGAGAGATAATTAATGCTAACAAGTAATTTTGCATTCCAACCTGAAGATATTATTGAAATAAATGGTGTAGTGTATGCAGTATTTTTTGACACAGATGAAGCATTAGGAGATTTTCCAATACTTGCAAAAGTAGATTCTTTGAACTTTTTAAGAGAAGGCACAGTTCCTGATGAACTATCAGAAGAAGAGTTTGCTGCAAAGTATGGATATGTATTCAGAGGTCATGAAGATTTATTAGTATCAGAAATACAAACAAGAAAAGCAGGACAAGACCCACAAGACTACAGAAGCATTATGGATGTAGCTGAAGCAAAATTAGATGAAGAGTCTAAAGAAAAAGGTATGTCTTGGTTATTAGACCAAGATGTACAGTTACAATTTTTAGCTGCAGTTTTGACTGGTGTTCCAGTATCAGAATCAGATTTAGAAGATACTAACTGGTACAAAAGCACAACTCCTGAAGAAAGAAGTTTCTTAGTAGAATATTATGCTAGTCCTGATGGAGTTGCTGAAAAAACAAAGAATAATATTGCATCTATACAAAAAACTTTGTTTGATAAAAAAGTAAAAGGTGATACAAGCGCATTAGCAAAAACATTAGCTTTTGGAATTACAAGTCAAAAATATACTAAAGAAGAAGTAGACACTTACATTGATTACATAAGAGACAACACATTACTACAAATAGTTGGTGGAGAACAAATGTTACCTGAAGAGCTTAGAGGATTTGTAGGACAGTTTGATACAACAGATGGATTACTTGCAGCAGAACAAAAAGTAATTAGCTACCTTGGTGCTGATGCATTAGAAAGATACAAAGGCACTGGGACATTGTTACAGTTTGCAGGATTAATTAGAAATGGTCAAGCAGATGTGGTAGATGAAGATTTACAAAAAATACATGATACTCTCTATCCATCTTTTGCTGGTTCTAAGTATGGTGTATGGAACAGTTACTTTACAAGCAGAGCATCTAAAATAATATATGGAACTGGTGGAACAGGTATGACAGGTGCTTTAAGTGTAAAAGATAAAGAAAAAATAAATGATTTAATAATAAAATCTAAAGGTGACTACAGCGAGTTTGATAAACTTGTTAGAACTGATTATATCGATGCACCTGGAGTAAAAAATGACATATTGGGACAACTAACTAGAGCATTACCACAAGCAGTGTCAGGAGTATTTTAATGGCAATAAAATTATATAGAAAAGATAGTCCAAGCGGAGAAGAAATATCTGATAATTTAGCAATACAAAATGGTTATGCTAACGCAGAAGAAATGGCTATTGATTTAGTTAATAATGCAGGATACTCTACAACTCCAGTTCTATTAGAAGATGGTTCAGGAATTAGTGGTGGTTCAGCAGCACTTACAAACCTAACAAATGCAGAAGGTAAAGTGCAAAGTTTGATAGATGAGTTTCTTAGACTGCAAGGAAGTAAAGGTGTTTACGATATTCCTACTGCAGGAGAACCAGTATTTACACAAGAAGATGAAGATTATGTTCCTACATTAGATGAAGCAAAAAATTTATATCCTTATTTACCCTCATCAGTAGTAGAAGTCATAGTTAATACTTGGAAAGAAACAGGAGAAATAAATATAGCTTTAGCACAAGCAAGAGCTACAGATGACTTTAGAGCTGCTTTTCCTGGCATAGCTAGAGAAGATGGTTCTCTGAGGATGACTGAAACTCAATACATAGAAACTGTTGATAGGATGCAAGATGCATTAAGAACATTTAACTTAAATCCTGATGTATTTTCTAAAGATATTACAGAAGCTATTGCAGGAGATGTAAGTGCTAAAGAGTTCGAAGAAAGATTATCAATAGGATACAATCAAGTATTTAATAATATTCCACAGGTACAAGAGGTATATAGAGAAAATTTTGGTCTTAATTTATCTGATGAAGCTATATTTGGAATGTTTTTATCACCTGAATTATCAGAGGCAGTACTTCAAAATCAAGTATTAGTTTCACAAATAGCAGCAGAAGCTGAGGTAGCAGGTGTCGGTGTAGGTATAACAGCAGCACAAAGACTTGTGCAAGAAGGTGTTTCACAATCAGAAGCAAGAAGATTATTTACTCAGACTGCACAAGTAGCTACAGGATTACAAGCAACTGCAGCAGCATCAGGTCTTGCAGTTACAGATGAACAAATTGCAAGAGGTTTAGGTGGTCTTAGCGTAGAAGATTTAAATATTATTAAAAGTCTTGAAGCTAGAGCCATAGCAGAATCCTCACCTGTATTAGGGGCAGCACAGACAAGAGGTGGAGAAGTAGTAGGTTTAGAAGAGGCTTAACTACTTGTTTAAACAACTTGCATTTAAAAACTATATGATATAATAGCCTTAGCTATTTTGTACTAAGGTCCGAAATAAAAACTAGACCTAGACTTTGTAATCGGTCTTGATGCCTACTGACAAGACCTGTCAAATAAAAACAGTAGAGTATAAAAAAATGGGTGGAAACACTCAGAGGTTACTCGTACACCTCTTGTAAAAAAAATGTATGAAGTAAGGACAAAAGAATAATGACAGAAGAGCTTAATAACTCAGAAGAACAAGCTAAAGATAGCGATAAAAACTGGAAAGAGATGAGAGAAAAACTCGAAGTCTACGAAGGAAAAATCGCAGAATTTGAAGCTAAAGAAAGAAAACAAGTATTTCAATCAGCAGGGTTAGATACCTCAACAGGTGTCGGCAAGGCAGTAGAGATGATGTACGAAGGTGATATGACTGTTGAAGGAATCCAGGCATACGCATCAGAAGAGTTTGGAGTTGAATTTGGGCAACAAGACAGATTACAAGAAGCTGTGCAAAGTACAGAACAAAGTCAAGAACGCTTAAATAACATACAAGCAAACTCCTCGGTTGTAGATACCTACAACACTGATGTAATTGGTCAGGTTCGAGAAATAGAAAAATCAGGAAATGTGCGTGATTCGATTGCTGCTAAGTTATCTGTCATAGAGGAAGCGAAGAATAACTCTAAAAAGTAATTTCTAAACTTCTTCTAACAACAATTAGACAATTAACTTATAGGAGAAGATTAAAATGGCAAGTATTTCGTTAACAAACGATACAATATATGCGCAAAATATCAATAACTTTAGTGGGGAATTGTTTAAAGTTGGTGGTCAAAGAACACCTCTATTGTCAGCAGTCGGTGGTTTGAATGGTGGTAAAGTATTAAACTCTACATTTTGGCAAGTCCAAGTAGAAGATAATGCAACCATTTCAGCAGAGCCTACAAAGGGACAAGAGGGTTCATCACCTACAGAATATTTAGGAAGAGACAGAGCTGCATATACTTATGTAACTCAGATTTTCCATAAAGGTGTACAAATGACTTATACAGCTTTAGCATCCACAGGTAATCAAAATCCTTTTGCTTTGTCAGCAGACATTATCAATCAATCAGATGGTGATGGAACTGTTACAGCAGCAAACGAATTAGCATTATTTGGTGGAAACCCAATAAATGATGAATTTGCATTACAGCTTGAAAAAGCTATGGAAAAAGTGGCAAGAGAAGTTGAGTGGTTTGCATTCAATGGTTCTTTCTCTGATGGTGCTAACGCAACACCAGGTAATGGAACTAGAGAAATGTATGGTCTTGATGTGTGGATTACACTAAACAAGAACGCTTCAAACACAGCAGCAGTAAACCCATTAGGTGGTAACTGTTTCTACAACGACACAGCAGGTGATGGTAGTGGTTCAACACAAGTACTATCCTTTAAGAGCATTTCAGGTGCTTTGAAGAGAATGTATGATAACCATGCACCAATGAAACAACCTGTTTTGGCTGTTAGCCCACAACAATTACTAGACCTTAACAATGAACTTGTTAAAGGAACAGTTGATATAGCAGGTGCAATTATTCCTAGAGATAGAAATATTGCTGGTATCGATGTCGATACAATCGTAACCCCATTCGGTTCAATCGGAATGATGGTTGTCGACCCTGACATCCTACCTGATAACACTGCTTTCATCTTAGACCTAGCTTACATACAACCAGTATTCACCAATATCCCAGGATTTGGTACTGTGTTTGTTCGTGACTTGGACCAAGATGCCAACGCTAGAATTGGAAAAGCAATTTATATGGAGATGGGATTCGAGTTCGGACCTCCTTCATATCACTGCAAGATTCAAGCAGTATCATAAAATAAAATTGAAGATTAGGGTGGAACTCCACCTCCACCCTTTTCTTCTGCTATAGTGAGGAAAGTATGATTAGTAAACAAGCATTAATAGATATTTCAGCAGATGCAAGTAACTCATTAGGTGTACAAACAGATGGAATGCTACTTTGTGGTGTTCAGTTTCCTGCATCTATGACAGGTACAGCAATAACATTTGATTTTTCAATGGACAACAGCTCTTTTATAGATGTAAAAGAAACAGATGGAACTGATGTTAGCTATACAGTTTCAGCAGGAGATGTTGTAAGAGTAGACCCTTCAGGTTGGGCTTTTGCTAGTAATGGATACCTAAGAGTTACATCTAATGGAACAGAAGCTGCAGATAGAAAAATAATATTACACTTTAGACACAGTTAGGAGTTACTTATGGGTATGCTCTTAATGTTAAAAGAGGGAAGAAATCTTAATATAGAAAGTATTCCTGACCAGCCACTAGAACCTTCATTTCCTATTGTTGACCCAAACGATAATGCAAATGATGGATGGTTTGGCTTAGGTGCATTTGGACAAGCAATTTTTGCTTCTGAATTAGTAGAGGAAGGTGCTGCGTAATGAGTACAACTATTGGAAATATAGTAGATAGAGTTTATAGAGAATATCTTGAACCTATGGATGATTTAACATCTTATACCACTTTAGAGGAAGGTTCAGAATTAAGCGCATCAGATACAGTATTAACCTTTAATGGTGATTTACTGACTCAAGAAGAAGAAGATGCTATGGATGCAGGAACTATTATTGAGTGCGAAAGAGAACTCATGCGTTGTGTGTCTTTAGATACAGTAAATAATCAAGTTACTGTTGTAAGAGGAGTTAAAGGAACAACAGCTACAACACATGCAGATGGTAGCGAACTTAAAATAGCACCTATTTTTCCTCGTAAAAATGTTTTTGATGCAGTGTGTGACCAAATAAAAAATTTATTTCCTACTTTGTTTGCAGTAGAAACACAATCTGTTACAACAGGAACAGGATATACACTCTTAGGCAGTCAAGAAACTCCTGGAACAAACAATTATATTGTTTCAATACTTAGTGCAATATCTCAATATACAGATTTTACTCAAAATTCAGACACAACTGGTGTTAATTTTTCACCTGTAACTTGTTCACTTGTTGAGTTACCTAATCCATTTTCTTATACAGATAATAATGGTGATTCAAAAACTATTACATATACCACTGGTCCTTCTGTTGTACATGCAATACAATTTGCTAATATAGCAACAGGTCATACAGCACATGTGACATTTAAAAAGAAGTTTATAGAACCTACTGCAGAAACAGATACACTTGCAACTGTAGGATTAGAAGATGAGTATGTGCCAATAATTATGGCAGGTGTTGCTGCACAAATGATGTCAGGTAGAGACATACCTGCAGCCACAACAGATTATATTACAGACCAATTAGCAGTATCTAACTTTCCTGTTGGAAGTGCGAATAGTGTTAGAAACTCTTTATTACAGTATCAACAACTTCTTATTAATCAGGCAAGAAAATATTTAAGAGCCAAATATCCTGAAGCAGTATCAGTTGATGGAATGGTGTTCGGAATACAGGCATAATGCCTAGGCTTACAACACAAGCAGAAGAAAGTAATCCTAAAAGAAAAGGATATGACTTTCGTGTAGACAATCAACTTTATAGAAGTGCTATTGGTCCTGGTAGAGAAATGACTATACAATCATCAGATGTTGCAGATGCAGGAGTAAATGTAAGACAAAACCCTGAAGATTTTACATCAAACATAGGTCGTATATATTCAAGAAATGATTTTAGTGGTGGTTCTAATTTAGATAATGCACATAAATCTAATGGTAATCCAAATGATGTAAGAAGGTTTTGGGATAGTCAAGGTGTAGATGTTTTTAATACAGATTTAGGAAAAGGATACAATGTACAGTTACTTCATACTACAGAAAAAGAACAAGCATTATCCTCTGCTGTAAATCACATGGCAGTAGTTGGCACAAGAATATATGTATCCGATGATGAAACGCTATATAAATCAGATGATGGTGGAGATACATTTAGTACAGTCACAGAAGGTTTGACTGCAGGTTATCAAATAAAAGGATTAGCTGCACATGGAGACTTGCTTTATATAACTGCTAACAATGGTTCTGCAGGTGAAATAGAAACATTAACAAGTGGTGGTACATCTACACAAAAAATGTCAGCAGCAGTATATGATAAAATATTTTCTGTAAAAAATACTTTTATTGTAACTATTGGAAATGCTTTACATCAATACGATGGAAACACAACAGTAAGTTCTGCAATAATCACACTTCCTTCAGGACAAACTTTTACAGATGTTACAGATGCAGGTGCAGTAGTATTAGCAACTGCAACAGATGGTAGGATATATTCTTTAAAAGATGTAACAGGAACACTTACACTTAAAGGTCAAACAGAAATTACTAATGAACAACCCACATGCATTATTGAATCGCAGGGAATAATTTTTTATGGAACAAAAGAACCACAAACAGGTTCTAAAACTATCGGAAGATTATATCGTGCAAATTTAAGAGTTGCAGATGACTTGTATGTTTTAGCAGATAATCAATTAATAAAACAATGGGATGTAGATGGTATAGATAATTCACCTAATGTATTGTTTACAACAAGAGACAGTGTATATACAGGTATAAAAGAATCAGGAAGTACAAGTTTCTTGTGGAGATATTACTTACCAACTGCAGGTATAGCCAGGTATTACAAAGCAAGTGCAGGTGGAACTATAAACAATATTGTACATGTAGATGAAAAGTTTTTATTTACTGTAAGTGCAGATGGTGTTTATCAACAAACATCTAATTTCGAAGCAGAAGGATTTATAATAGCAGCACCTGCAGATTTTTTTACTGCAGAAAACAAACAGTTTGTAGAGGCAAGTGTTGAAGTAGAAGAATTATCTAGTGGCGAAAGTGTAGAATTACAATTATCAAATAAATACGAATCTATAAATGATAGTAATGATAGTACCTGGCAATTAGAAGTAAATGCTGAATCAGGAGTTGGTGAACAAGCAGTACAGCTATCAAGAGTTGCTAGATATGTAGTAGCAAAAGTTGTTTTAAAATCTGCAAATGAGACTACATCTCCTAAATTCAAAGCATTTAGAGTTAGAGCATTAGCAAGACCTGAACTTGTGGTTGTGCAAATACCTGTAAATATATCAGACAGAGTAGAAAGACCATTTAGAAAACCACTTCGAGTAAAAAACTTAGGTGAAACAATATATCAATCATTAAAGGATAAAGAAGGTGATGCTGTTACTTTAGAGTTGTATGACCCTGCAGAAATAGTAAGAGGTGTTGTAGAAAAAATAAGTTATCCAATACAAAGTAATCCAAATGTTGGCAGCGTTACGCAATATGCTATACTCACTGTAAGAGGTACAAGACAGCAAACCTTTAGCCAAGTAACATCAGGCGATATTTTTGGTGTAAAAGGTTTTGGAATTATGAGATTTGGATAAAAATATGTGTATAATGGAGAAATATGGTAGCAAGAGAAACTAATTTAGTAAACGCTTTCGAGACCACATTAGCAGCACAGTTAGCTAGTGGTGGTACATCAATTAACTTAACAGATGACCCAGGTGTAGATGCACCTGTTTATTTGGTTATAGACCCTGATAACGATAGCAACAGAGAAGTTGTTTTATGGTCATCAGGAACTAATCATGCAGCAGCCACTGTAACTAGAGATATAGATTCAAAACATGGAACTGACCCTACACATGCATCAGGCACAAAGGTTAGATTAGCTGTAGTAAAACAACATATAGAAGAAGCACATGATGCCATACAACAAGGTTTTGTTTTAGAAGATGGTGATGGTGATGAGGTTACAATTAATCCTTCTGTTTCATCAGGTGTTTATACAGCAAGAGAAGTAAAGTTTGTTGAAGGTGGTGGTATTGACATCAACTGGACCGATACAGATAATGGTACAGATGGTGACCCTTACGACCTTACCTTTACTGTAGAAGTAACTGCATCAGAAATTGCTGCAGGTACACTTGTTACAGAATCAGAAACAATAGCATCAAACGATAATGACACAACAATACCTACATCAGCAGCAGTCAAAGACTATGCAGATGCAGGAACAGCTACACTTACAAATAAAACATTAGGTGCTGTAACTTTATCAGGTGCAGTAACTGGTGGTGACCAAGAAATAAGTGCTGTATCATTAAAAGATTATGCAGAAACAGATGTAGCAGTATCTTATGGAACAGATTTAGCTATTGATTTAGCAAATGGTAATACAGGTTCAGTTACTTTAACTGGTAATGTATCAGGTGGTATAGATTTTACAAATGTTCCTACTAATGGTACATCTACATTTACTCTTAAAATAACACAAGATGGCACTGGTTCAAGAACATTAGACATAGATGAAATTACAGTAAATGGTGGTAGCCATGTTACAGGACTTACACCAGGTAATGCGGGTATAACATTAAGCACTGCAGCAAACTCTGTTGACTTAGTTACATTTTTATTTTTTGATGCAGGTACACCTTTAATCAACGCATTATTAGATTTTAAAAATAGTTAAGGAGTAATATGCCATTAGGTGCAGCAAGATTTGCCCTTCAGGGAGGTGCAGTAGAACCATTAGAAGGAACTTTTTTTGCAGTTGCAGGTGGTGGTGGTGCAGGTGGTAACCACCCTCGTAGCGCACCTTTAACACAACCTGGTGGAGGTGGTGGTGCAGGTGGTTTACTTAGCGATAATGATAGTGGAATATCACTAGCAAGTTTTGCAACAGCTACAACTTATGCAATCTCAACAGGTGCAGGTGGTTCAGGTGGTAGTGGTGACCCTGGTCAAGCAGGTACTGTTGGTTCAGATACAACTTGGAATGATGCTACAAATGGAACATTAACTCTAAAAGGTGGAGGTAGAGGTGGTGGTGGTGAACCTTCAGGTTCAAATGGTCATGGTGGAGATGGTGGTTCAGGTGGAGGTGCAGGTACATTAGGTTACAGTGGTGGTAATGCTTTATCTTTAACTCCAAGTCAAGGTAATGATGGTGGAGATGATACGAATAGATATTTTCAATCATCAGGTGGTGGTGGTAAATCAGGTGCCGGAGGTGATAGTACTACAAATGGTGGTGCAGGAGGAGCAGGTTTTACATGGGTAGATGGTGTTGAAAGAGCTTTAGGTGGTCGTGGTGCAGATAGACAAGCCAGTACTGAAAATAGCACTGGCGCACAATCAGTTATTGATGGTACAGGTAGTGGTGGACCAGCAAGACATAATTCACACTTCTCAGGTTTCCGAGGAAGTAATGGTGGTTGTGGAATTAGATTTCCTGATGTTTACACTATATCAAATCCAGGTGGTGGTTTAACTATAACAACATCTACAGCAGGTGGTTTAACTACTGCAATAATCACAGGAACAGGAAACATACAGTTTGATTAAGGAAAAATTATGCCTCATTATGCTTTAATAGATGAAAACAATGTAGTAGTAAGAGTAATCAATAGTCTTATTGATGAAAATGATACATCAAATCTTGCAGATGGATTTAGTTCTTGGGAAGAATTTTATGGTGATTTTCTTGGTGGTACTTGCAAAAGAACATCTATAAATACATTTGAAAATCAACATTTAGCTTTCAATGAAGCAGGTGATGATTATGTATTAAGTGATACACAAGAAAAAGCATTTAGAGGAAACTATGCAGGTGTCGGTTATACATATAACGAAACTGAAGATATATTTTTACCACCTAAACCTTATGATAGTTGGGTGTTAGATACAGACAATGCTAAATGGAAAGCACCACTAGATTATCCTAATGATGGAGAAAAATACATTTGGGATGAAAGTGCATATCAAGCAGATAATTCTACTGGATGGGTTACTCCTTAAAACTTTTATGATATAATCCAATTTATGGATTTTTTATTCGGTTTCGTTCTTGGTTATTGTTGTAAAGAAATTGCAGCATATCTTAAAAGATTATCTACACCTACACCAAAAGACTGGGATAAAGAATGGGATTGGTTATCACACGAGGATTTACCATAAATGACAAACAATGGCTAT
>Ga0209348_1000990_pt1 | contig 14250 bp, 9 predicted proteins | sample ETNvirenome_2_30_FD_184065 | JGI IMG/M metagenome (GOLD analysis project Ga0209348, IMG submission 184065) | Marine viral communities from the Pacific Ocean - ETNP_2_30 (SPAdes) (version 2) | ecosystem: Environmental > Aquatic > Marine > Oceanic | place: Pacific Ocean | collected 2013-06-22 | reverse complement strand
GGAGCGATTACGAAGAAATAAGTGGATAGAAGTGTGGAGACACCGCAACAGAACTACAATTAAATACAGCATTTTTAAGACATCATTTAAATGCTCACAGCTAATAAGCAGAATATACAGAATATTATTAGGTGAAGAAGATTTACCAACATCAGACAGAAATATATTCTTTAAAAATAAAACATATACAGACAAAGTGTTTAATAAAGCTATGGATGATATGTTAAAAGATAACGAAAGATAATGGCATTTAAACTAAAACCACTACACGAAGTATTAGGACATCATAAAGAGTCAAAGTTTGGCGAAGCTATAAAATATGAAGATATGCCAAATGATGTAGCTGGTTATATCGATATGAATAAAACTATTTTTATAAATAGAAAAATGCCAAAGAAAATACAAGATAAAGCTTTAAGGCATGAGAAGATACACCGTGAGCAGATAAGAAGTGGTGATTTAAAGTTTGATGATAACGCTTATGTATTTAAAGGTAAAAAATATTTAATTAAAAAACTTAACATGAACAGCAAGTCTTTACCGTGGGAAAAGTCTGCTTATAAAAACGATTAACTATGGCAACACTAACACCAACATTAACATTAACAAGTTCAGATTTAACATCTGACGCGTTAGCACTATCAGTAACAGATAGCCTAACAATAACAAATCCTTTTACTGGTCCTTCTAAAATTTCAGTAACAGCAACAGGTGCTAACAACATTATACAACCAAGAACTGATGGTCAAACTTATTACGTTTATGTTAAACACACAGGTGTTGATGCTAGTGGCTCGGCTGTTACTTCTACATTAAATATAGAGTTAACAGACAATACTATAGTAGGTAAGTTAGCTGCTGGAGAATTTATGTTTATGCCTTTTGGAGGTCACTCTCTTGGGGTACAATTACAATCATCTGCTAGCACTATAATAGCAGAACATGCAGTTTATACAAAAGGATAATGAATAAAATATTAGGAAAATTATTTGGCGGAGCAGCTGGCAGCTTTATAGAGAAAATAGCTAGCGTCGCCGACAAGTTTATAACAACAGGTGCAGAGAAGCAGGCGTTTCAAAAAGAGATGACAAACATCTTGGTTGATGCTGAAGCTGAAATGCAAAAAAATGTAACAGAAAGATGGAAAGCAGATTTAGAACATGGAAACTGGTTAACGCGTTCGGTGAGACCGCTTGTACTTGTTTTCCTTATTGTGTCAACTGTCCTCATGGTTTTTGTGGATAGTGGATCAGTTAATTTTAACGTCGAGCAGAAGTGGACAGATTTACTTCAATTGGTGTTGATCACTGTGATCGGGGCCTATTTCGGAGGACGAAGTTTTGAAAAGTTTAATAAAAAGTAATAATGCCTAGAATTAACCGTATAGCTAATGACACTAACGTTGAGCTTAGTGACAAGCTGCTAGGTACTGATAGTGGTAGTACAACTAAAAACTTTACTATAGAAGATATAAGTAAATTTTTTAGTAATACTAACGCTGCTGGTATTGCTGGTCAGCTAACATATGAATTTAAAAACGTAGCGCCATACGGTAGTGGTACAGCTCAAGGTACTTTTTCTTCAGTAGGTAGTTTAGCATTTCAACATCTAACAAATTTAAAAGTTAGTGTAAATACATTTGGCTCTAACAGTTCAAAAGCAGATATACTTGCAACATTATCATCAAAAAAAGTAATAATATCAGATGTTATAGATCAGAACACGTTTGGTATATTTAACACAGGCACAATAGCTACAGCTGAAACTGATGCAGAAGGTAACATTACATTTTACAATATTCCATTAACGTTAGAAGGTAGCGATCATAACGGCTCATTAGTAAATGAAAGAAAATACGCTATACGTGAATTATCAGACGCTGGAGATCTTACAGCAGTTCAAACAACTACATCAAATCAATTAACAATCACAAATGGTACTGGCCCAATACCTTCACTAGCAATAGTAACAGGCGCGGTTACCAATGGTGGCACGGCACTCGCAACTGGCGATCAAATATATGATTTTGTAACAGCTGGTGGCTATACATTATCAGGCGCATTAACTGTAAGTGATGATATAGTAGTTTCAGGTACAGAGCCAATAATAACATTAACAGACACAGACACTGGAGCTGATTCTCAAATAAGCGCTAGCAGCATAGCTGGTTCATTAACAATTAGTGCAGATTTTAATAATGAGTCTAATACAACTAAAATAGGTTTTGTAACTGATGGTAAAGAAGTTGCACATTTTAGAGGCGACTCAAACCAAGTTGGTAGTCTTAAATTATTTCCAGAAAAAAATGATGATACATCACAAGGTATTTTCTTTGGCACAGCAGCAACAAGCGCTAACCCAGGTTATTTAGAAGATGTACACACAAGGGTTATTTCATTTAACTCAAGCAGTCAACTATATTTATATCCAACAACAAATACAGCGGCAACAGCAGTACCGCTAGCTATATCATCAGATGGTAGCATACAAGGTACATCTATAAAAGATGAAGACAATATGGCTTCAAACTCAGCCACACACCTTGCGACACAACAATCAATAAAAGCATATGTTGACTCACAAGTTCAAACAGTAGATACATTATCTGAAATACTTGCTTTAGGTAATACTACTGGTGGTACTAAAATAGAAGTAGATAATACATCAGGTGGTATTGATTTTATAGATAATGCGAAAGCTAGATTTGGAACTACTGATAAGTTAGAAATATACCACGATGGAACAAACAACTACATAACAAACGGCAATGTAGAGAAATTATACATAAGAATTGGAGGAGATCTTCACTTACAAGGAAGAAGTGGTTCTGGACCATTTCAAGATTTTATAAAAGGAAATGACTTAGCGGGCGTAGAAATTTTTCATGCAGGTAATAAAAAATTAGAAACAACCTCATCAGGTATCACGGTTACAGGAGGTTTAACATTAGACAGTGTAGCTGTATCAGCAGTACAAACATCAGGAGAATCATTTGCAGATAACGACACAAGTATAATGACATCTGCTGCTATTGATGATAGAATTAACGCAGCTGTGGCAACAAAAGATAATACAGACGAAATAACAGAAGGTAGTAGTAATTTATATTTTACTAATGAAAGAGTAGATGACAGGGTTAATTCATTATTAACAGCTGGTTCTAACATAACATTAACTTACGATGATGCTGGTAATGCATTAACTATAGCAGCAACTCAACTAACTAGCGAGCAAGTTCAAGATGTTATTGGCAGCATGCTTGGTGGTGATGAGACTGGTGGTATTACTGTAACATACGACGACGCTAATAATCACATTGACTTTGCCTTATCAAGTATTCCAAATAGTTCTCTCGCTAATTCTAGCGTAACAATAAATTCAAATAGTTTAGCTTTAGGTGGTACATTAACTTTAGATACTGGCGATATAGGTGAAGGTTCTAACTTATACTTTACTAATGAAAGAGTAGATGATAGAGTAAACGCTTTAATTACAGCAGGTACAGGTATTACATCAACATATGATGATGCAGCAGGCACGTTAACATTAGCTACAACCATCACGCAATACACAGATGCTTTAGCAAGAGGTGCTATATCAGTATCAGGTAACGCGTTAAGTTATAACTCATCAACAGGTGTAATAACAAGTAACTTTGAAGAAACACCTACATTTACAGGCGTTGTTACAGCAGCAGGTTTAGATTTGGGTGATAATGAAAAAATAAGATTAGGTGCAAGTCAAGATTTAGAAATATATCACGATGGTAGTGATTCTATTATTGCTGATACAGGCACAGGTGGTCTTAAAATTCAAGTAGCAGGAACCGGCACGAGTGGTTTTTATAAATATAACACTAGTGAAGTAATTGCTTTATTTGAACCTGACGGTCCAGTATCACTCTATCATAATAACGCAAAAAAAATAGAAACAACCTCTACTGGTGCAACAGTAACAGGTACTATATCAGCTACAACATTTAGTGGTGATTTAAATGGTACAATCAATACCGCAACAACAGCCACAACCCAGTCAGCAAGTGATAACTCAACTAAAGTAGCTACAACAGCGTACGTAGATACAGCCGTAACAAACTTAGTAGACTCATCACCTTCAGCTTTAGATACATTAAACGAACTAGCAGCAGCATTGGGTGACGATGCAAACTTTAGCACCACAGTAACAAATAGCATTGCAACTAAACTACCACTAGCTGGTGGCACAATGACAGGCAACGTAACATTTAATGATGGTGCTGAACTGCGTTTAGGTAATGATAATGACATGGGGTTATTTTCTTCATCAGGTGTTAGTCACATACGAGTTAATGAAGGTACTTTTGAATTAAGAGCAAATGACCTTAGCCTAAAAAATCAAGCTAGAGATGAAACATATTTAACAGCAGTTGATGATGGAGCTGTATCAATATATCACGACAACTCAAAGAAATTTGAAACAACAAGTGCAGGAGCAACAGTCACAGGGACATTAGTAGCAGATGGCGTTCAAGTTGGTGATGACGAGTACATCGAGCTAGGTGATTCACAAGAACTTAGAATATACCATACAGGTAGCGGTAATAGTGTTATAAGTGAAACAGGTGGTGGTAATTTATTTATTGATGCAACTAATTTTAGAGTAAGAAACTCTACAGCAGGTGGTGAATCAATGATACACGCGGATGCTGATGGTGCTGTAGAACTCTACTATGATAACTCTAAAAAAATAGAAACAACAAGTGCAGGAGCAAGTGTAACAGGTACACTAGCTGCTACTTTATCTACAGCAGCACAACCAAATATAACTAGTTTAGGAACTTTAACTGCTTTAACAGTAGATAATATAACCGCTGATGGTAATAAAGTACAAGTAGGTGCTATTTCTTCTGGTACATTAAACGAAAATACAGGTGTAAAACTTGCTATTATAGGAGATAGCGGCGATAACAATGACGGTTTAATTATAACAAGAGATAATGGTAGTCAAAATCAATTAGACCAATTTATAAATATATATAATGATGGTACTTCAACATTTGTAACTTCAGGTGGTACTTCAACTCATGGTTCTTTTGATTTTAAATCTACAAATGATAAAGGTGATACCTCTGTAAGTAGGTTATCAATTAATTCATCTGGTAATGCAACTTTTGCAGGTAATGTAGATTTAAAAAGCGATTCAGGAAACGCAACTAAGTTTTTAAGAATACACAATCAAGGTACAGCTGGAGCAGATGATGCTGTTATAACTTGGCAAACACAAGGCTCAAGACATTATAGTATGGGTATTCACAGGGACAGTGGCGAGTTAACTATTTCAAGCAATGATGCTTCTGTAGCTGACAATGAGATGGTTACAATGGCACTTAACGGTGATATGAATTTTGCATCAAATGGAAACGCAACTCGTAACTTTATTTTCAAAAATACCGATACAACTGGTACAAATGTCAGAACGCATTTAGAAGCTACAGCAGGTAATAGAACAACAAGGTTAGAAGCAATACACTCTGATTATAATTATGTCGTTGGTAACAGTTCAAGATTATATTTTCAAACTAATGATGCTAGTAATACACCTCTAACGTTAGATGGAGACAATGCTACTTTTGCAGGTGATGTAAGAATAAACGGTAATGACTTAGAATTTAATGGTGCTGCTGCAAAAATATCTGGAACTAGTGGTGGTCAAATAAGTTTAAATTACAACACAACTTCAAATCAACCTTTAATTTGGTATGGTGGTGGTACATCAGAACAGTTTAAAGTTACAAACGCAGGTGTTGCAACTTTTACAGGCAAAGGAATATTCAATGATAGTGCTAGAGTAGCTAATAATAAATACTTTGAAGGTACTCATAGCAATGGTTCTACAGCATTGAGAATGATTGGCATTGATAACAATGGCGATATGTTTATGGGTGGTATTGATGGTAATGTTGGTAATGTAACTATAAGAGATGGCTCTGGAAATAACACTATAGTTTTAGCTTCTAATAATGCAACTTTTGCAGGTGATGCGATTTTTGGTGGCACATCATTTGAAGATAATAACAGCCTTTCAAGAAAAATAGAAATTGCAGCAGCAAGTCCAGTAGGTTTAATATTAAATGATACTAGAGACACGCATCCAATGGCTATCACTAATGATGGTGCTGTAATGAATTTAAGATATAATACAACTGCTATTTTAAGTATAGATGGTGCTTCAAGTGCTTCAACTTTTGCAGGAGATGTAAAATTAAGTACGGCAAGTAAAAAAATAATAGCAGATTTTAGTAGCGGTGGCACTACAAGAAAAACAGAATTAGAGTTATATAATTCATCTGATGGCGGATTTATACTTAATAATGAACACTCATCAACTGGTGGTATAAAATTTCAAATAGATGGCGCTGATGCTTTAAGCATTGCTAAAAGCGGTCCCCATGCAACTTTTGCAGGTGATGTTTTATTAGGAGATGCTAAAAAAATAAAATTTGGTGCAGCACCTGATTATGAGATATATCATAATAATACCACAAACGTAAACCATGTATCTTCTCTATTAGATAGAACATTATCTATTAATGCTAATATTATACAACTTACTAATGAAGCAAATAATTCTACTTATTTACAATTAAACAGTACAGGCGGAACTTTTGCAGGAGATGTAATAATTTCTGGTGGACATTTAGGTTTATCAGGTTTCCCAAGAACAGATTTACATGCAACGTGGAACCAGATGTTTATTGGATCAAAAGGATCTTTGATATCAGAAAATGGTAGTGGTGGTATACCTGGTATGACTGTTTCAGATAACTTATATATAGATTCTGACACAGGAAATTATGCTTATTTAACAACAAATGAAGCTAGTCAATTAACACAAGAAGCTGGTATACTTACATTTAAAAACGCAGCGTCAGGTACAGCTGGTAATGCACCAACATTAACAGAGAGATTTAAGGTTGATGCTTCAGGTAATGTAACTATAGGTGGTTCTGTAGATGCCGCAAGTTTTACAGACATAGTAACAAATACTATATTAACAGCAAGTGGTGACTTAGATATCAAAACAGTATTGACTACTAGAGATATTAGGATGTACGATGGTAATAACAATGTTGCGCTAAGAGTTAAGGGTGATGGAACTGGGGCGCATATTGAAGGTGGTATTTTACATTTAGGTAAAGCAGATACAGCGTCTGGTCATATTAACGCTAAAGAGTTAATGACATTTAACATTGACACAGACAATGACGATACTAATAGATATTTTGCATTTTACAAAAATGGAGAATCAGGAAGTGGCACTGAGTTGATGAGAATACAGGAAGACGGAAAAGTAGGAATTGGAACTTCAACGCCACAAAAAACGCTGCACATTGAACACGCAGCTGGAGCTAGTGAAGGCATCTTAATATCAGGAGCTTCAGATACTGTTGGTCATACAGCTGGAATACTTTTAAGAGCAGAGGGTGGTGAATCAGATTCAGCGCTTAGAGCTAAAGGTGGAATATTTTATGAAAGAGAAGCTGGTGACTATGGTGTAGGTAAATTACTTTTATGTAATAATGCTTCTCAGGGTAATACTTCAGTTACTGTTTCTGATGTAGCTTTAACTATAGCATCAGACAAATCAGCAACTTTTGCAAGTAACATTTCTACAGCTGCAGATAAAAGAATAGCTATAGGTACTTGGGATAATAGCGCGTTTACAGGTGGTGCTGCCCATGGTTATTATGTTTCGGCTGCAACTCCGCTATTAATATTAGAAGAGTCAGATCAAAGCAAAACTGGTTACGTGGGTGTTTCAGGTGGTAACATGATGGTTGGAGGTATTGTGTCTAGTTTAAAATTCCAAACAAACGATGGATCAACTAGATTAACAATAGATTCATCGGGTGATGCAACTTTTGCAGGTCATGTGGCTTTAGCAGATAGTAAAGAAGTCCGATTAGGAGCTGGCACAGACTTTATAGCGTTTCACAATGGAAGCAACACACACTTACAAAACGCAACAGGTGATTTATATGTAGAAAATTTAGCCAATGATAAAGATGTAATATTTAGGTCAGATGATGGAAGTGGCGGGTTTGAAACATATTTTTTCTTAGATGGTAGTAAAGCTGATGGTACTAACGAATATACTATATGGCCAGATAATTCAATAATAGGTTTAGGTACTATTGGTGATTTAATGTTATATCATGACGGTAGTGATTCTTTTGTAACTAATAATACTGGTGAACTTATTATAACCCAAAGTACAAATGATGGAAATATAAATATTAACTGTGATGACGGTAGTGGAGGCGTAACAACATATATGTCTTTTGACGGTGGTGATACAGACATTAATGTTTATAAAAATTTACATTTATCTGATAGTGTAGAATTAAGAATAGGTACTAGTAATGACTTAAAAATATATCATGATGGTAGTCATAGTTATATTCAAGACACAGGAACAGGTCATCTCCAAATTACAAGTAGTCAACTTCAAATAAATAGCTCAGATAATAGTGAGAACATGGCTACATTTGCAGAAAATGGAGCTGTTAACCTTTATCATAACGGCATTGCTCAAGCTGGTACTATGAGTGACGGCTGGCAAGTTCCAGCTACAAAAGGTGTTTACTTTGATGGTGGTGCTCATACATATATAAAAGAAATTAGCGCAGATAGATTAGGTATATACTCTGGTGGTAGGTTAATGTTAGATTTATTTGAAAATGGTGATTCATCAAGTTACATTGATATGCACGCGCCAACTGTGTCAATACACTCTGATGTAGGTGGCACGACACCTACGTTTCAGATTAAAAACACTAACGCTGACGCAAACCCTCCAAGAATAAGTTTAATTAAAGACTCTGCAAGTCCAGCAGATAATGACGAGACTGGTAGAATTTACATGTATGGTGATAATGATGCTGGTGAACAAATAGAAACATTTTTAGCTCGTACAATATTTACTGATGTATCAGACGCTAGTGAAGACTCTACATTTGAAATGTTTACATACAAAGGTGGTACACAAACTTCTACATTAGCTTTAGTAAGCGGAAGCGTAGGAATTGGAACGACTTCGCCTTCATCTGAACTTCATGTGAAAGGAACTACAACGGTAGCATTATTTGAAGGAACTGGTGGAAATGCTTTTTTACAATTAAAAGACTCTGATGACAGCACATCTGCTTTTATTGGAGTTGATGGTGGTGTATTAAAGTTTCAAACATCAGGTAGTTCATTTTCAGATAAATTAACAATAGACACGAGTGGTTTTGTTGGTATAGGAACAACATCTGTACCTAACCCATTCAGCGGTGCATATAATAATATATTACAAGTTGGCACAACAAGTGGCCATACAAGATTAGCACTTACTTCAGGTAATGATAAATCTTGTGATTTAACTTTTGCTGATTCAAATAATGCCTCTGACGCAGGCTCAACTGCTGGTGTTATTTCTTATAAGCATAACCTAAATTCTATGCTTTTTTCAGTTGATGGTTCAGAACGTATGCGTATTGATTCTAATGGAGTATTGCAATTAACTGAATCAGACTCAAGTGGTTTTGTAAATGCAAATAATACTTCTTTAGAACTAGATGTAAATAGACATCCTGAAACTGGTAGTTTTGGCGATGCTAACAAATCACACGCAAGAATACAATTAGCGGGTGTTAATGGTGGTTCCCATATTATTTTTAATACCGCAGATGCAAACAACACTACTGCAACAGAACGTATGCGTGTTGCGAGTGATGGTGCTGTACTTGTAACAAGTGATGGCTCTGATGGTGATGGTGCAAACCTTACGCTTAAACATGCAAACAATAACACATCAGATGTTATAGGTACAATATACTTTGGTAATAACGCGGACAGCACTTTATCAGCTATTGTTACAGAAACAAGCGGCGCAAACAACACAAGTAATTTACTTTTTAAAACAAGTACCACTGGAACTTTAGCAACTAATTTAACATTATCTGGAGGTAATTCAGTTTTTTCAGGAACTTTAGGTATAGGAATAACTAGCCCTGATGCGCCATTACACATAGCAGCTGCTAGTAGCTCTAATAATGCTGAAATAATTCGCCTTGCATACACAAATGGTACAAAAGATTCATATAATTTACAAATAAAACAAAGCGTAACTAGTGCTAATGTAAGATATAATTTTTGCATGGTTAATAATAATACCGCTCATGATGACATGCTTATATTTGACCAGGGTAGCGTTTACATTAATCCAAGCTCTCCTACTGGTACTTTAAACGCAGCATCTACATCAGGTACAGGTATTAGATTTCCTGGCAGCGCTAATGATAGCGGTGTAATGGTTAGTGTTTCAGATGAAGCAACACCAAACATAGCAATAGTTAAGCATAGCGGTGGATCAACCGCTGATAGAGAGTTTATAAGATTTGTAACAGAAGGTTCTACTTCTGGTGAAATTGTAACTGGCGGTAGCACATCAGTGTGTTCTTATAATTCAGCATCTGATTACAGATTAAAAGAAGATTTAAAAGATTTTGACGGCCTAGCGCTTGCAACTAAAATTAAAATGTATGACTTTAAGTGGAAAGAAAACGACACTAGAGGTTATGGTGTTCTAGCTCATGAGTTACAAGAGGTTGTTCCAAGTGCTGTAACAAGAAATAAAGACGAAGAACAAATGCAAGGCGTTGATTATAGTAAATTAGTACCGGTATTACTTAAATCAATACAAGAGCTTGAGGCTAGAGTAAAAGAACTAGAAAACAAGTAATAAGATATTTAGCTGGCAACAGCTAATTTGTTTAACAATTAAAATAGAGAATAATGGCTTTAGAAGGTAAATATACATACAAGGGTATCGATATTGCAAAAGCATATGTTATGGTTACTAGTGTAAATACTAGTAGTTATATAAATTCAGAAACTACTGAAAAAACTCCTAAGAAGTACAATGAAGACGGCTCTGTAAAAAGTGAAGCCGTTATGGAAACTAAGTGGGTTAAATCAAATAGTGGCAACTGGAACGCTGCTGTATACAAAGATAAAGACGCTAGAACAAATACACCAAACACAGTTATTGATAATATCAGTGGCGGTTTTGATGTTGACGTTAAAGCAAGTGGTAAAAATCCAGTAGTACAAGCGTACGCTGCGATTAAAGCATTAGACGCGTATAAAGATTATACAGACGCCTAGTGACATTAGCGTGTTAATAAACACGTTATTTATGTAATAATAATAAAGTAAATTTTAACTTAAATTAAATTAATTATGAATAAAGAAAATAAAGACATCAACGTTGAAGATTTAGCGGTTGAAAAAATATCTGAAGATCATTTAAAAGAGCTTCAAGGTAAAGTAGCTGTAATTAATCAAGCACAATTGCAGTTAGGCGGTTTAGAATCACAGAAACATAATCTTTTACATGGCATATCAAACATGCAAAAAGAATTATCTGAGTTTCAAAATAAACTAGAAGAAGAGTATGGTAAAGTTAGTATTAACATACAAGACGGTACTATAGCTCCACTTCCTGAGCAAACAACGAATGAAGCTGATACGAAAAATTAGTATTGGTAAAGATTATAAAAATGACGCCATGCATTACTCTGTAGGCCAAGAAGTCTACGGAGGGCACGTCATTTGTGATATAATAGAATCTACAACTAAATATAGTGTTTATATTAAAAAAAATAACGAGGTGTTGCCTTGGAAAGATTTTAATAAAAACATGGCTGTTTCGGTTGAATACAATCTACAATATTGAGAGGTTTATTTAATTTTATCATAGCACCAAAAGGTAAAAGATATAATAATACAACGACTGTTGGCGATACTGAACTTATATTAAACTCTTCAATTGAAGATCATTTAATGATAAATAGAACAGGTATTGTTAAAGCGTTACCAAAGTTAGGTAATACTGATTTGCAAGTTGGCGATGAAGTTATACTGCATCATAATGTTTTTAGAAGATGGTATAACCAATATGGTGATGAAAAAAACAGCAGAAGTTTTATTGATGAAAATACATACTGTGTGCAAGATGATCAAATATTTTTATACAGAAATAAAAATAAATGGTTAGCACCAAGTGATTATTGCTTTGTAAAACCTATAAAACCATATGATAAGATAACTACAGATACCGAACAACCTCTTGTTGGGATATTAAAATACTCTAATAAATCATTAGATAACATAGGTTTAACAGAAAATACATTAGTAGGCTTTTCACCTAATAGTAAATTTGAATTTATTATAGAGCGTGAAAGACTATATAGAGTATTAACAAGTTCAATTACAATTAAATATGAATATCAAGGACAAGAAGAAGAATATAATCCAAGCTGGCTACAGAGCAGTTGATGAATTAATAAAAGTTGCTAAAGAAAAAATAGTTGACAGTGATGATGATGTATCAGCTGATAGATTAAAAAATGCAGCAGCAACTAAAAAGCTAGCTATATTTGATGCGTTTGAAATATTAAATCGTATTGAAGAAGAAAAAGCTATGTTGCAAGGAAAAACAATTAATGATAAACCAAAAGCTTTCGGTGGCTTTGCAGAACACAGATCAAAATAATGTATAAACAAACATTATACAAAATTGTTAAACCAATAAAAACTAATACACTTAAAAGGCTTAATAAAAGTAAAAAGTGGAAATACGGTTATAACAAAGAAAATGATATTGTAGTTATAAGTAAAACAGGCCAAATAGGTGATGTATACGAAATACAAAATTTAAAAATAGCATTACCAAAACAACCAAAAGATATTAGTAAATTTAAATCAAACACTTGGGAAGTAACAGAATATCCAAAAGATTTAAATAAAATAAAAACAATATTTGACTGGCGTAACAAGCCAGAAGATTTTAAAAACAAGTGGTACAATTATATTGAAACTGAATTTAATAAACGTGATAAAGGATTTTGGTTTAATAATAAAGGCGTTGCAACTTATATTACTGGTACACATTACATGTATTTGCAATGGTCAAAAATTGATGTCGGTAACCCAGATTTTAGAGAAGCCAATAGATTATTCTTTATATTTTGGGAAGCATGCAAAGCAGACGATAGATCATACGGCATGTGTTACCTTAAAAACAGACGTTCAGGATTTTCGTTTATGGCATCTGGCGAAACAGTTAACATGGCAACCATATCAAGCGACGCAAGGTTTGGTGTACTATCAAAGTCCGGTGCAGACGCTAAAAAAATGTTTACAGATAAAGTCGTACCAATATCTGTTAACTACCCGTTTTTCTTCAAACCAATACAAGACGGTATGGACAGGCCAAAGACAGAGCTTGCCTACAGAGTTCCAGCTTCAAAACTCACGAGGCGTAAAATGGTTTCAAATGAACCAACAGAAGAACTCGTTGGTCTCGATACCACTATTGACTGGAAGAACACTGGTGATAACGCTTATGACGGTGAAAAATTAAAACTGCTTGTTCATGATGAAAGTGGTAAATGGGAAAGACCTGAAAATATTTTAAATAACTGGAGAGTTACAAAAACTTGTTTACGTTTAGGTAGTAGAATTATTGGTAAGTGTATGATGGGCTCAACGTGTAACGCATTAGATAAAGGTGGTGATAACTTTAAAAAACTATACAATAATTCTGATGTAACAAAAAGAAATAAAAACGGCCAAACGCGATCAGGTTTATATTCATTTTTTATACCTATGGAGTGGAATTATGAAGGCTTTATAGATAAATATGGTCAACCAGTTTTTGACACGCCTGAAGAAGATGTGTTTGGACCACATGGTGATTTAATAGACGTGGGTGTAATTGAACATTGGCAAAACGAAACAGACGGGCTGCGTAATGATCAAGACGGCTTAAATGAATTTTATAGACAGTTTCCAAGAACTGAAGAGCATGCATTTAGAGATGAAACTAAAAACAGTATATTTAATTTAGCAAAAATATACGAACAAATAGATTACAACGAAGAAACAAACCAAAGTGTTTCAACAGGTAATTTTCAGTGGGTTAATGGTATAAAGGATACTAATGTTATGTTTTATCCAGATTTAAAAGGTAGATTTAAAATATCATGGGTGCCACCAACAAACCTGCAGAATAAGGTTATTATTAAAAACGGTTTAAAATGCCCTGGCAATGAACACATAGGCGCTTTTGGTTGTGATAGTTATGACATAACAGGTACTGTTGATGGTAAAGGTTCTAACGGATCTTTACATGGCTTAACTAAGTTTAGCATGGAAGATGCGC
>Ga0209348_1000989_pt1 | contig 14261 bp, 16 predicted proteins | sample ETNvirenome_2_30_FD_184065 | JGI IMG/M metagenome (GOLD analysis project Ga0209348, IMG submission 184065) | Marine viral communities from the Pacific Ocean - ETNP_2_30 (SPAdes) (version 2) | ecosystem: Environmental > Aquatic > Marine > Oceanic | place: Pacific Ocean | collected 2013-06-22 | reverse complement strand
TAAAATAAAAAAGGAATTTACATTCAATTTAAATTTTTCAGAGGAAACAAAAAAAGTTGAGAATAAAATATTATCAGAAAAAAATCCAATTGCAATTCATGTTAGGAGAGGAGATTACATTTATAATCCAAACTGTTACTCTTTTCATGGTGTTCTAAATAAAGAATACTATGATAATGCAATTGATGTTATAAGATCAAATTATAACAATCCTCATTACTTTGTTTTTTCAGAAGACATTAGTTGGTGTAAAGAAAATATTACAAATGATAATGTCACTTTTGTTGGATCAGAATGCAATGATTATAAAGATACTGGACACTTGTATCTTATGACCAAATGCAAAAGTCATATAATAGCAAACTCATCATTTTCTTGGTGGGGTGCTTGGTTAGGTAATACTGAACTAACAGTAGGACCTAAAAGATGGAATCGTGAGAGTAACGGTTCAGATTATATGTTAAAGGAGTGGATTAAATTATGAAAAAAATTGCAATATCTTACAAAGGAATTTTTAATTATCAAAAATATAGAAAAGAAGGAGTAACTAAAAATTTACTAGATGATCTTGAAAAAAATTTAGATAATCATAAAAGTCTGCTACATACTTGTTTTGCTGGATGTGAAATTGATTTTTTCTTTAGTACTTATAAATTAGAAAAAGAAATTAAAGATGTATATGAAAAAAATTTAGATTTTAAATACTATGGATATGTACCCCAAATATCTGGTGATGGGGCTAGTTGGAAGGCACAGTTAATACATTATAAAAAATTGATAACAGAAATAAAATCTCATATGGAAAGATCTAGAACTCATTATGATTTTTTAGTTTTTACTAGACCTGATATTAAGTTCTTAAAAAATATAGATTCTTGTAATTTGGATTTATCAAAATTTAATATTGTATTGAAACATTTATCGGGAAATTGTGATGACAATCTTTGGATATTTCCTATTAAATTTTTAGATATGTTTGAAGAAAGTATTGATACTTTAAAAAATGAAAACTACAGAATCACACATGAAATAAATCATGAGTTAGAAAAAAGAAATGTTGAAATTAATTATATGACAGTTTATAAACCATATCCCATGCCTGATGGTACTGATATGGGACATAAAGTATTTGAATTTGTTAGGTAAAAAATGAAATTAATAGCACATAGAGCTAATCTTGATGGGTGTGAAAGTTGGTTGGAAAATAAACCTGAACAAGTTGACAGATGTATAAATTTAGGATATGATGTAGAGGTTGATGTAAGGTATGATCCTCTAACACAGGTATTTTGGTTAGGACATGATGAACCAACATATAAAGTTAGTTGGAAATGGATGGCAAATCGTCATAAAAATTTGTGGATTCATTGTAAAAATATTACCACACTACATGAATTTACAAAATATCAACAATCTGGATATCAATACTTTTGGCATCAGGAGGATGATTTTACTCTTACGAGTAACAATTATATATGGACTTATCCTGGTAAACCATACACTTCTAAATCAATTATTGTCATGCCAGAAACTTTTACAAATTTGAATGAATTATCTACCTTTAAATTTTATGATTGTTATGGTATTTGTAGTGATTATGTTTCACAATTAAAGTAATATGAAAAATCTTGCGATAGTAACTTGGACCCACACTGAGATGGAAGATGTTTTTCCAGTTTATTTTGGTAATCTAAAAAAACATTTTCCAGAACATTTATCATTTAATAATTATGTTCTAATAAACAAATTGAGTGAAAAAATTTCTGATGATTATACTCAACTGGTAAATGATGATAAAGATTCATATTTTTCACGTTGGTTGTCTTGTTTGGAGTATGTTAAAGATGATTATTTTTTATATTTACAAGAGGATTTTATTTTATTTGATAATGTAAATTTTTCTGAACTTGAAAGATGCTTTAATTATTTGAATAATAGTAATTGTTCTTGTATAAGATTTGTAAGATCAAATCTTAATAATTTAAATTATAAAGAAGATCATAACATATATAAAATTTCTCATGATGAGAATCCAGATTTATCTTTTACTCAAGTAGCATCAATATGGAGAAAAGATGATTTCATTAAAGTGATAGATAGATTGAGACCATTAACATTTAGAGATCTTGAAGCAGGAGGTGATTTTACTGGTAGTAGAATTATGAAGAATTTTGGATTTAATTCATGTTTTTATTTTGATGAATCTTCTATTCAGAGAAAATTATTTGAAAAGTATGATTCACATTGGGATGATAAGTGCTTTCCATATACTGCAACTTCCATAGTTGAGGGAAAATGGAATATGCAATATTCAAAGGAAATTGATTTGTTTTCTAAAGAATATGGTTTTAATATTAAAGAAAGAGGAACTATAAATTGATAAAACTTGTAATTTTTGATCTTGATGGAGTCTTAATTGACAGTAAAGACTATCATTATGAAGCTCTCAATCAAGCACTTGGTTCAGAGTATGCTATTAGTAGAGAAGATCATGTAAGTATCTATGATGGGTTACCTACAACAGATAAATTAAAACTTTTAACAAAGAATAAGGGTCTACCTGCTGATAGATATGAGCAAATATGGAAAGATAAGCAGACCAATACATTAAAAATTTTTAGTGAGTGTGTTGCAAAAGATTATGAGTTGATGGGATACTTTCAACAACTTGTAAATGCTGGATACAAGATTGCAGTTGCATCAAATAGTATTCGTAACACTGTAAAGATTATTCTATTACGTCTAGGAATTCTTGAGTTTGTTGATGTATATATTTCCAATGAAGATGTAGTTAGAAACAAACCATTTCCATCTATGTACTGGAAATGTATGATGACCCTTGGTGCATTGCCAGATGACACTGTAATTCTTGAGGACAGTCATATAGGTCGTCAGGGTGCATTAGATAGTAAATGTCATTTAATTTCTATCGAAAATAGAAGTGACCTAAATCAAATTAAGATTGATAAAATTAAGAAGATTCTTAATGGTCAAAAGAAAAAAGTTGCATGGGAGAGTAAAACTATGAACGTGTTGATTCCTATGGCAGGACGTGGAAGTCGTTTTGCTACACAAGGATATACATTCCCCAAACCTCTTATTGATGTGAAGGGTAAACCAATGATTCAGGTAGTTGTAGATAACCTGAACATTAAAGCCAATTATACATTCATTGTTCAGAAGGAACATTATGAGAAGTATAGTTTACAATACCTTCTTAATCTGATTGCACCTGACTGTAACATTGTTCAGGTAGATGGTATTACAGAGGGTGCTGCATGTACCACACTACTTGCCAAGGAGTTTATTGATAATGATGAACCACTATTGATGGCAAATTCAGATCAGTTTGTTGAATGGGATTCTAATGAAACTCTTTATGCATTCTCTAATGGAGAATGTGATGGAGGTATTCTTACCTTTCCTGCATCACATCCTAAGTGGAGTTATGCCAAGTTAGATAATGATGGATTGGTAACTGAGGTTGCTGAGAAGAAACCTATATCTAAACATGCAACAGTCGGTGTGTATTGGTGGAAGAAAGGATCTGATTACGTTAAGTATGCAGAGCAGATGATAGAGAAAGATATAAGAACCAATGGAGAGTTCTATGTGTGTCCAGTATTCAATGAAGCAATAGAAGATGGTAAGAAGGTTCGTATTAAAGAGATTGGTAAGGATGGTATGTGGGGTATAGGAACTCCAGAAGATCTTAATTATTTTATAGAAAATTATGGAGGTAAATGTTAATGAATGAGAATAATTATACCTCGATGCAAAAATCTTTTTATGAGAGTCAAGCATCGAATATGGTGATAGGTAATCATAAAGAACATAATTCAAATCCCGATTATTGGAATATTCTTTTATCTCCTCTTAGTGAAGGTGATTGGTCTAATAAGGTTATATTGGATTTTGGATGTGGTTGTGGAAGAAGTGTCATTAATATATTAGAAAAATATACTGTTGGTAGGATTGATGGATCTGATATTGGATCTAAAAATATACAGTATTCGAATAAACTTTTAGAATCAACAGATTATAAAAATTATAATTTTTATGTAACTGATGGACAATCATTAAATCCTGCTCCATCAGAGGAATATGATTTAATATTTTCTACTATTGTACTTCAGCATATACCTGTTTATAATATTAGGAGAAAAATTTTGGAGGATATGTACAGGTGTTTGAAATCGGGAGGAGGCATCTCCATACAGATGGGATATGGAGATGTTAGTAATAGAGGTCTTAGTGAGTACTATACGAATTGGACGGATGCCTTTGGTACAAATGGACAATGTGATGTAGAAGTTTCTGATGAAAATCAGATTATTAAAGATTTGACTGAAATTGGTTTTATAGATATTGAAATAAAAATTAGACCTTCTTTCTCTGACAAAGCTCATAAACAGTGGATATTTTTTAAAGCAATTAAATGAAGACCGCATTATTATTACATGGATATATGGATTCTCTTACAGATCCAACATCAAAAGGTCTTGATGGATATCATCATATAAAGAAAAATATATTAAATAAAACTCCAACAGATGTTTTTATTCATAGTTGGCAACCAGAACTTGAAGATACTATAATAGATCTTTATCATCCTAAAGTTTCTGTTTTTGAACCACAAATAGATTTTAGTTATATTGACAAAGAGAGAAATTTAGATCCAGCAGGATATTGGAGATCAATGAATAGATCTCCTGCTAATAAGTTTTCTTATTTTTATTCTTTGACAGAAGGGTTTAAAATAATTAGAGAATATGAAAAGGAATATGGTGATTATGATATTATAATAAAAGGAAGGTTTGATCTTGGTAGAATTAATAGGAATACTTCTGGACCTGGAAAACATAATCCATATGCAGTACAGTGTATTAATTTTGATCCATCATTAGATATGGGGAAAGTATATGTTGCAGATTGGAATTTTTTTGAGACTGGACCATGTGATATGTGGTGGTATTCTAATTCTGAAAACATGCGACACTTTTGCAAATTCTATGATGTATGTTATAATGATTATATGAGAATAGGTAGTTTATTTTATAATCTTCTTGAAGATAAAAATGATATTTTAAATGCTATTCGTATATTAAAACAGTTTTTTATTGATAATCATCTTTGGGAGAAGATGAAACCATTGGAGACCTATTGGGAGTGATTATGATTAAACATAATTATAAAGAAGACTTTGATACACTTAAGTCAAAGTTAATTAATTCAGAACCTTTTGCTTTTTTAAGATTTTCTGATGGTGAAGGATTTGTTCTCTATGATCAATATCTTGAGTTAAGTGATCGTGGATATAACTTAAATGGATCGCAGGGATATGCTTATTATGGTAAAGAAGAACATAAAGTATTTGATCCTGAAAAGCATTCATTTAATAGACAAAAGTTGATTGAATCATTAGAATATGTTGCACCTAATTATTATAAAGGTATTCCCATGAGGGATTCTTGTGCTGCATTTGATGGTATTTTTGATGAGATAGTTGAAAATGCTGGTGGTGATAGTGAATATTTAACCTTTGCAAATCTATGGAACAATGCAAATTATCCTAGATTTATAGAAGAAATTGTTCCTATTCTTTCAGAAAAGAAAGTTGTATTTGTTTTAAATGAATGTGCAAACATTGAAAAATTACCATTTAAAGTGGTTAAAGATTTTAGAATAGGATCTAATTGCTTTATTGATAACTATGATATAATAGAAGAAATTAAAAATTATATTACTGAGAATGATATTATCGATCATGTATTTTTATTCTCGGCTGCTAGTTTGAGTAATTTACTTGCTCATCAACTATATGAGATGAATGATAAGAATACTTATATTGATATTGGTAGCACTCTCAATCCTATCATGGATATGACTGGATGGACTGGAACTAGAACATATTTAAGTCAGTATTGGAATTCTACAGGTGATAAATCTCAACTTGAAATTATTGATATTTGGACATGATTACTCTTGGTATTTGTAATGATGAGACTGCATCTGCTTGTCTTTTTGAAAATGGAAATCTTATTGCAGCTGCAAGTGAAGAACGTTTTAGTAGAAAAAAATTAGATAATTCTTTTCCATTTAAGTCTATTGAATATGTTTTAAGTTGCTCTTCTTATGACATTGATAATATAAATGTTGCTTACTCTTGGACAAAAGGATTTGATCCTGAGATATTGAAATACTATATGAAAAGATTCTCCGAGTGTCAAACCGAAGAGGAGAGATCTATTCTACAGGAAAGAATTGATTATGATATATTAAGAGATGAGTGTAATAAAAATGAATTTTTTGATTGGTATAGTGGTAATAGTTTAAATCATTACTATCATCATGAATCTCATGCTGCAAGCGCTTGTCTCTTAAGTTCTTTTGATGATGGAATATGTCTGACTGCTGATGGGAGAGGTGATTTTGAATCATTAGTTATTTGGAAGTTTAATAGATTTAATAAAGAAAAACCATTTAAGAGACTTTTTTCTGTCACTAGTGCTGATAGTTTAGGATATTTTTATGGAAGAATTACGGGATTGTTAGGGTTCAAACCCATGAGACATGAAGGTAAGATAACTGGACTTGCTGCCTATGGTAATCCACACAAAGCTTTGAGTTTGATGGAGGATATGATTACTTTCAATGATGGCAATTTGAAAGGTAAACTTGGAGAATTGTATCGTCCTTTCTTCAAACCTTATAGTGATAAATTGGTAAATGAAATTAAAAAGTTTTCGAGAGAAGATATTGCATCTGCTGCACAATATCATTTAGAAAAAATATTATGCGATGTTGTTACATATGTTCTTTCTCAAAATAATATCACATCAACAAATTTAATGCTTGCTGGTGGTATCTTTGGAAATGTAAAGGTCACTCAAAAACTAAAAGAGTTGTCTATAATAAAAAGTGTCTTTGTACAACCTCATATGGGTGATGGAGGATTATGTATTGGTGCTGCTGCTCTATCTCAACACCAATCTGGTATACAAATTAAACCATTACAAAATGTTTATCTAGGTCCTTCTATTGATTTGGATAGTTTTGTTAATGATAAAAAATATTCACACTTGAATATTGAAAGGTGTGATGATTGTTATGACAATATTTGTAGTGATCTTCTAGATAATAAAGTTATAGGATTAGTTCGTGGTAGAATGGAGTTCGGACCTCGTGCTCTTTGTCATAGAAGTATAATTTATCGTACTTCTGATGTGACTATAAATGATTGGATTAATAAACGTCTTAATAGAACAGAGTTCATGCCATTTGCTCCTGTTATTAGGAAGGAACTTGCTGAAAAATCATTTATTAACTATAAAGAAGATGATAGAACTTTAGAATTTATGACATCTACTATTGATTGTACAGATGAATTTGCTAAAATATCACCAGCAGTTACACATGTAGATCAAACTGCTAGACCTCAAATCGTCTCAAAAGAAATAGAACCATTCATATGGGGATTATTGAAAAAATGGGAGAAGATATCAGGGGAGTTTAGTTTGGTAAATACTTCATTCAATGCTCATGAAGAACCAATTATTTGCACTTATCAAGAAGCACTACATGCTCTAGAAAAAAATAGGGTAGATATTGTTTACATAGAAAATTACAGGATTACTAATTATGTCTGATTATAAAATTAAACACAATCCATATAAGATTGTGAGTATGTTTGAGGAGTGTATTGCAGACTACACTGGAGCACCATATGCATTATCCATTGATAGTTGTACCAATGCTTTGTTTTTGACATGTAAATATTTTGAAGTTAATGATGTCATCATACCATCAAAGACTTATCTATCTGTACCACAATCTATAATGCAAGCTGGTGGAAATGTATTATTTGATGAGAGCATGAATGATTGGACGGGTGCATATCAATTGAAACCATATCCTATATGGGATTCTGCTAAAAGATTAACATCTGACATGTATATTCCTGGATCTTACATGTGCTTATCTTTTCATATTAAAAAAACTTTAAAGATTGGAAAGGGTGGTATGGTTCTAACAGACGATAAGGAATTTGTAGATTGGTTTAGAAGAGCAAGGTATGAAGGTAGGGGGTGGCAAACATTTTATAAAGATGATAATATAAAGACTATGGGATGGAATATGTATATGACACCACAAGAAGCTGCTCATGGATTATGTTTACTCCAAAATTATCCTTTGCATGTTCCTGATCTTGAAGAAGAAAACGGATATTTAGATTTACGTAGATTTGATTTATTTTCAGATTGTAAGACCATATGAAATTTTTAGTAACTGGTGGCAGAGGATTTATTGGAAGTCATTTTGTAGAAAAATGTCTTGATGAGGGACATAAAGTTATAGATATTGACTCTATGACTTACGCTGCAAACATCAATTTACCTTTTGATAATGATAAAAATTACAAACATCTTGAACAGGATATTTGTAAAGTAAAACATTTACCTCCTTGTGACATCTTAGTTAATTTTGCTGCTGAAAGTCATGTGGATAATTCTATTATTGAACCAGATGTATTTGTTCAAACTAATATTATCGGCACACAAAATCTTTTAAATTTGGTTAGAGGGAAAACTTATAACAGACCTTTGTTTGTTCATATTAGCACCGATGAAGTTTATGGTGACATCTATGACGGATCTTTTACTGAGGATAGTAAGATTACACCATCTAATCCATATTCAGCATCTAAAGCATCTGCAGAGATGATGTTGTTGGCTTACGCTAGAACCTATAATATAACCTATCAAATTTGTAGAAGTTCGAATAACTATGGTTCAAGACAATATCCAGAAAAATTAATTCCTAAAATAATTGAGTGTCTAGATGATAGTAAACCTGTACCAATTCATGGTGATGGATCATATATTAGAGATTGGACTTATGTGAAGGATAATATTGATGGCATATATAAAACATGCTTTACAGATAAAGTAAATCAAGTCTGGAATATCTCTTCAAATAATTGTCTAAGTAATTTAGAAGTATTAGAGAAGGTATCTAAATGGGTAGGTAAGAAACCAAAAATTAATTTTATTGAAAATAGGCATGGGCAGGATATGAGATACTCCATCTCTTCCGACAAAATACGAAACGAACTTGGATGGAATCCACAACATCAAACCTTATATAATTTTTTATAATTATGAATAAAACTGTTACTGTTATTCTTAATGGATATAAAAGAAATCATTTGAAAGAACAGGTAGAATCCATTGATAAACAAACACATCCTGTTGAAGAAATTTTTTATTGGCAGAACACTGTAGATGGATTTGCATATGATGAAGATACTTATTGTAATTTAAATTCTGTATTAAGTAATTATAATTATGGTGTTTGGGCTAGATTTGCGTATGCTTTAAATGCTAGAACAGATTATGTGTGTGTCATAGATGACGATACAATTCCTGGTAATAGATGGATAGAGAATTGTGTCAACACTTATGAAACTCATCCTGGTCTTCTTGGTGGCATTGGTCTTTGGTTCAAAAATAAAAATTATGAATTAGAATTTTTACCTAATGGTGAGGTTGCTAAGTTTGGATGGCAACTTAATAATGAAGATCCAGTTCAGGTTGATATTGTAGGACACTCTTGGTTCTTTGCCAGAGATCTTCTTTCTGTATTTTGGAGAGAAATTCCAGATAGATCTTGGACTATGTTATGTGGTGAAGATATACATTTTTCATACATGCTTCAAAAATATACTGATTTTAAAACTTGGGTTCCAGCACATCCTCCTAATGATAAAAGTATGTGGAGTAGTTTAAAAGCTCTTGAATATGGTGGAGATCATCTAGCTACTGCTAACACTACAGTACAGACAGGAGAAATGGCAAAGTACCTTTCATATTGTGTTGATAATGGATTTAAATTATTAAAAGATTTGAAATGATTAATCTGTGGTATGAAGAATCATATTGGTCACACTCTGGAGGTAGAGTTAGTGGACCTGAAAAAGTTGTTAAAGGAACTATTGATGCACTAAAAGAAGAGGGGATTGATTTTTGTATTAATCGGGATGATTTTACACATAATTTTTTACTTCAGTACCAACATGAGATCGCACATAAAAAACACGAACAATTGGAGCATGAATCTTGTCTTATAGGACCACAAGTTTGGCCATTTGATAACTATGGAAATTTTTTAAAAGAAAATACTGACTTCTATAAAAAAATTATAACCCCATCAAATTGGGTAAAGGATTTATTTACAAATAAATTAGGATTCCCCTCTGAAAAGGTCGCAGTATGGGCTGCACCAATCAAGATTCCTGAAGTTGTTGATGATGTATCAATTGATTGTTTAATTTACTATAAAAATAGACCTCTTGAACATTTAGAAAAAGTTAAATCATTTCTTTCTACCAAGGGATTAACATTTAATGAATTGAGATATGGTAGTTATAGTCAAGATGAATTTAAAAATAATCTCTCAAAGGCAAGATTTTGTATTATAATTGACAGCACAGAGAGTCAAGGGATAGCAATTCAAGAAATGATGTCTTTAGGTAAACCATTATTGGTATGGGATGTGAAGTTATGGGATTACATGGGGCAGGATTATATTGTTCCCTCTACATCAGTTCCCTACTGGTCTGAACATTGTGGTGAAAAATTTTATAGTTTTAATGAGATGGAGTTTACATTTGACAAGTTTTATGATAAGATAGATACATATGATTCTAAACGTTTATTTGATGAAGAGTTATCATATAATGTTTCTGTAAAAAAATTATTAAGTTTATTTGGAGAATAGAATGTCTTTATTAATGGATTTTAGACAGTTATATAAAAAATATAATTTAAATATTAGTGGTATCATCCATATTGGTGCACATTATGGAGATGAATTAGGTGATTATATTGATCATGGTGTACAGAATATTATTCTGTTTGAACCTTTATCAAATAATTTTGATAAGTTAAGAGAAAACTGTATGGATTTGAACGCTAATATTGAAGCGCATAATGTGGCATTAGGATCTAAGGAAGGAAATGCTACCATGTACTTGAGTGATAATGATACACAAAGCAGTTCAATTTTAAAACCAAAAACACATATTAAAGAAATGCCTTGGATTAATTTTGAAGGAACTGAAGAGGTTGAGGTTAAAACATTAGATAGTTATAATATTAAGGGATACAACTTTATCAATATTGACGTGCAAGGATATGAAATGGAAGTATTCAAAGGAGGCAAAAATACTCTTGAAGGAATAGATTACATTTATTCGGAAGTTAATAAAGCAGAACTTTATGAGGGATGTGCACAAATAGGTGAGTTGGATAGTTTTTTAGGTAATTATGGATTTAAAAGAGTTGAAACTTATTGGCCAGAGGATTGGTATAATTGGGGTGATGCTCTTTACATAAAGAAAAAATGAAAATTTGTATTTTAACTATTGCTACTAATCAATACTTGCAATTTATAGAAAAATTGTATAGTGATATCTCAGAAAAATTCATACCAGAATCAGAGATTAATTGTTTATTATTTACTGATCATGAGATAGAAGAAACTTCTGATAATGTCAGAGTTCATTACATAGATCACGAACCATGGCCAATGCCAACTTTAAAACGGTATAATTACTTTGTTAAAGAAAAGGATTTTATTTTGGAACATGATTATTGTTTTTACATGGATGCTGATATGAGAATTGATGCACCTGTTGGTCAAGAAATATTAGGTGATCTTGTGGCCACAAGACATGGGTATCAATCATATCATGATCCAAAGAATCAGTCGTTTGACAGAAATCCAAAATCTCTTGCGTATGTCGATCCTAATGAAAAAACTGTGACTTACTATGCAGGTGGATTTAATGGTGGTAAAACTCAAAACTTTATGAAGATGTCAGAAGTAATATCTGATAGAGTCAATAAAGATTTAGAAAATAACGTAGTGGCATTGTGGCATGATGAGAGTCACATGAATCGATATTTAATTGATAACCCACCCACACTTGATTTATCACCAGAATATTGTTATGCTGAAGAATTTATAGGATCAAATTATCCTTTACAAAATCCAAAAATTATTGCACTAAAGAAAAATCATGCGGAACTTAGATCTTAGAGATATTCCTGTTGCCTATATTAATCTTGATAGAGACAGTCAAAAAAAATTAAACATTGAAAAAACTCTTCAAACACTTGGATTTAAATATATTTCTAGAGTTCCTGGTGTAGTTCATCCAACAGGAAATCGTGCTGGATGTTCTATGGCACAACATAATGCACTGCATGAGTTCGAACCTCCATTCATAATATTAGAGGATGATGCAACTCCATTAAATTTTAATCCAATAATAACAATTCCAGATGATGCAGACGCTGTTTACTTAGGCATTTCATCATGGGGAAGAATGAATGGTCACTCAGGTCCTTTTGTTCAATACGAAAATATTGACGATAATTTACATAGAGTGTATAATATGTTAGGGACACATGCCATTCTTTATCTAAATGAAGAATATGTATCTGTTTGTAAAAAAGTTTCCTTCAAACAATATGAAATTGAAGATTACATAGATATTGGATTTACAGATGTACAAAAGTATTATCAAGTTTATTCATTCGATAAACCTTTGTTTTATCAACAGAGTTCTAATGGAACAAATAATAAATTGAGTTCCTATCCAACACAAGAGTGTTTTAATTATCAACAATCATACTGGTTACCATCAAGAGTTTATTAAAATGAAAAAATCATTAGTTACTGGAGGAGCAGGTTTTATTGGATCTAACCTTGTAGATCAATTATTATCATTAGGACATAAAGTTACTGTAGTTGATAATGAGTTTTCAGACGCTCATGATCAATTTTATTGGAATCCAAAAGCATATAATGTTAACTGTGATATTAGAGATTACAAGGTAATGAAAAATGTTTTTGGTGGTGGTATAGATTATGTTTTTCATCTAGCAGCAGAGGCAAGGATTCAACCTGCTATCAAAAATCCAATTGAAGCAGTCAGTATTAACTCTGTGGGAACATGTACGGTGCTTCAGTGTGCTAGAGAAGCAGGTGTAAAAAGATTTATGTATTCATCTACATCATCTGGATACGGTATGAACCCATATCCTAATGTTGAAACACAACCAGATGATTGTTTGAATCCTTATTCAGTTTCGAAAGTTAATGGTGAAAAACTTTGTAAGATGTATACTGATTTATTTGGTTTACCTACAATAAGTTTTAGATATTTTAATGTGTATGGTGAACGTCAACCTCTTCGAGGACAATATGCTCCTGTAGTAGGTATTTTCTTACGTCAACGTTCTGATGGGGAACCATTAACTATTGTTGGAGATGGAGATCAACGTAGAGATTTTACTCATGTGAGTGATGTTGTAAGTGCTAATATTTTAGCTGCAACTTCTGATGTTGATGATAGTGTTTTTGGGCAAGTATATAATGTTGGAACTGGAAAAAATCATTCTGTCAATGAAATAGCTAATTTAATATCCGATAATCAAGTTAATATTCCTCCACGCATTGGTGAATCAAGAATTACACTTGCAGATAATTCAAAGTTACGTGATACTTTTGGTTGGAAACCAACTGTTAAACTTGAGGATTGGATATCTCAACAATGAAACCATTAATTAGTATAGTATTTGGTACAAGACCAGAGGCAATCAAACTTGCTCCTGTTATTAAAAAGTTTAAAGAGTCTAATAAATTTAGAACTCGTGTTATTTTAACAGGTCAACATAAAGAAATGGTATCTCAGGTCATGAATATTTTTAATTTGACTGAGGACTTAAATTTAAATTTGATGAAACCAAATCAAAGTCTGACACATATAACTTGTGCTACTCTAGAAGGACTCAGGAATGATTTTCAAAAAAATCGACCAGATATGATATTGGTTCAAGGAGATACAAGCACGGCATTTGCATCTGCTCTTGCTGCATTTTATGAAGAGATACCGATAGGACATGTGGAGGCTGGATTAAGAACCGATGATTTAAAGAATCCATTTCCAGAAGAAGCTAATCGTAGATTGATATCACAGATAGCTTCACTCCATTTTGCACCAACCGAAAAGGCAGTTCAGAATTTAAAAAATTGTTCAGTTGTAGGAGATATCTATAATACGGGGAATACAGTCATAGATGCTCTTATTCACACAGCCCTATATGTTAATAAAGATCCAATAAACATAAAAGGTATTGATTGGGAGAATCAAGATGTAATTTTAACAACGATTCATAGAAGAGAAAATTGGA
>Ga0209348_1000986_pt1 | contig 14272 bp, 9 predicted proteins | sample ETNvirenome_2_30_FD_184065 | JGI IMG/M metagenome (GOLD analysis project Ga0209348, IMG submission 184065) | Marine viral communities from the Pacific Ocean - ETNP_2_30 (SPAdes) (version 2) | ecosystem: Environmental > Aquatic > Marine > Oceanic | place: Pacific Ocean | collected 2013-06-22 | reverse complement strand
TCCCTCAGCACTGAGTAAACTAACAACTTCAATTACTCCATCAGGCGCACGCCCTGCAGCCCCAATCGGTCTTGGGTCAATTGCGCTTAGCCCAAACCAATCGGCAATACCACTTATTAACACAATTGAAACCGCAAATATCGCAAATAAAGTAATGGGATGAGGAAGCATATTTCCTAAAAACTCAACGGTTGCTAAAAAGCGATTAAATAAGCCATTATTGTCTTTAGGTTGATTATTAGGTGAGTGTGTGGAGTCTGTCATACTTGGCTCTATAAATTACAAAATTGCGCTAACCTAGCATTGTTTGCAAAAGAGATCATGTATAAAAGGTAAATAACGTGTAGGTTTTAAGTTTAAAAAGCGCTGCTTGAGTGTATTGGCTTTTGTGGATTGAAGTTTATTCAGTCTTGCCATATCACCCAGAGCAGCGCATATCTGGTATTTGTAAGCGCTTATCACCTATTAACAGGCAATAAGCTCATTAGCTAGGCACGGCTTTGCCTAACGATAAACAGATTTTAGCGCTTTTAATATTTTAAGCTTGCTCTATTGGTTCTAGTTGTAGTTTAGCTGCAATAAGAACGGCTTGAGTACGGTTATAAACGCCAAGTTTTCTAAAAATTGCGGTAATATGTGCTTTGACTGTTGCCTCAGAAATATGTAGTTCGTAGGCTATTTGTTTGTTTAGTAACCCTTCATGAAGGTATTGCAATACACGATATTGCTGCGGCGTTAACGATGCAACCTGCGCGGCAATTTCTCTGTCTTCTCCTTCTATTTCGGCTACTTTATTTTTTAACTCTTTTGGAAGCCACGTATCGCCTTCTAGTATTTGGTTTATAGCATTAGCAATATCATCTGAAGATGATGACTTAGGAATAAAGCCCATTGCGCCATAACCCATTACCTTAGACACTATGTTTATGTCTTCACTTCCTGAGACAACCGCTATGGGTAAGCTTGGGTAGTCTTCGCGAATGCGGATCAGGCCATATAAATCGCCATTACCTGGCATGTGTAAATCTAGCAGTAATATATCAAGATCTTCTTGTTCGCTAAGCACTTGCAGTGTGCTGTCAAAATCTGATGATTCAAATACCTCTAAATCGTCAAACTTAGCACTTAATGCTCCTTTTAGTGCCTCGCGAAATAACGGATGATCATCCGCTATTAAAAACTGACTCATGGTTCGCTCCTAATAAATTCGGCTGCCAATAAGGTATAAAGTACTTACTGACAGCCGATATACTACGTTTAGAATCAACTTGTAATCAAGTTTTTAACGCGCATTTAACGATTTAATCGGTTTTCTATGAGCTCATCTACCACGGTTGGGTCTGCAAGTGTTGATGTATCCCCTAGCTGTTGGTGTTCATTTGCGGCTATTTTACGTAAAATTCGACGCATAATTTTACCTGAACGCGTTTTTGGTAGGCCTGGCGACCATTGAATCATATCAGGGGAAGCTATTGGGCTTAGCTCTTTACGTACCCAATTACGTACTTGAGTTGTCAGCTCATCACTTACAGTAACGCCCTCATTTGGCGTAATGTAAACATAAATACCTTGGCCTTTAATATCATGCGGATAACCGACTACGGCGGCCTCTGCTACAGCTTCGTGAGCAACCAGCGCGCTTTCTATTTCAGCGGTGCCTAAGCGATGCCCTGATACATTAAGCACGTCATCAACACGCCCTGTGATCCAGTAATAGCCATCTTCATCACGACGACAGCCATCACCTGTAAAGTAAACACCGGGGTAAGCACTAAAATAGGTTTGTTCAAAACGTTCGTGGTCGCCATAAACAGTACGCGCTTGTGAAGGCCAGCTATCTAATATCACTAAATTACCGTCAACGGCACCTTCTAGTGTATTACCCTCTGCATCAAATAGAGCCGGCGCAATACCAAAAAACGGATGCGTTGCTGAGCCTGGTTTAGTTTGGGTAGCACCAGGCAGTGGGGTGATCATAATGCCACCCGTTTCGGTTTGCCACCACGTATCTACGATTGGGCAATTAGCATTACCAATATTTTCGTAATACCACGTCCATGCTTCAGGGTTGATGGGTTCACCCACCGAGCCTAAAATGCGTAAACTTTGACGATTAGATGACGCGGTTGGCTCATCGCCTTTAGCCATTAACGCTCGAATAGCGGTTGGTGCAGTATATAAAATGGTTACGCCGTGCTTATCAATCACCTCACCCATGCGCCCTGCGGTTGGGTAGGTAGGCACACCTTCAAATACCACTTGCGTACAGCCATTAACCAGTGGGCCATAAGCAATATAGCTGTGGCCGGTGATCCAACCTACATCGGCGCTACACCAATATACGTCGTCCTCTTGTAAATCAAATACGTATTCGTGGGTCATTGATGAGTAAACTAAGTAACCCCCTGTAGTATGCACAACCCCTTTTGGTTGGCCAGTAGAGCCCGAAGTATATAAAATAAAAAGTGGATCTTCTGCATTCATTGGCTCCGGTTCGCACTGCGCCGGTTGGTCAGCTACAAGCTCATGCCACCAAATATCGTGCTCGTTCCAATCAACTTCGCCACCGGTTAGCTGATGTACAATAACGTGTTCAATGCTTGTCACCGACTCTTGTGCTACGGCTTCATCAACATTCGCTTTTAAAGGAACACAATTACCAGCTCGGCGGCCTTCATCGGATGTGATCACCACTTTAGCGCCAGAGTCTTTAATTCGATCTGCAATGGCTGAGGGAGAAAAACCACCAAATACAACCGAGTGAATAGCACCAATACGTGCACAGGCTTGCATGGCGTAAATGGCTTGCGGCGTCATCGGCATATAAATAGCAACTCGGTCACCTTTTTGTACACCCAGTTTTTTTAAACCATTGGCAAAGCGCGCCACTTCATCATGTAATTGTTGGTAGGTAATGTTTTCACTTTGGTTTGGGTTGTCTCCTTCCCAAATAAGCGCAACTTTATCGGCTTTGGTTTTTAAATGGCGGTCAATACAGTTATAAGAGGCATTTAAAACGCCATCTTCGTACCATTTTATATCGATATGGCCTTTATCAAATGAGGTGTTTTTTACTTTAGTATACGGAGTAAACCAATCTAAGCGCTGGCCATGTTCACGCCAAAACCCTTGTGGGTCATCAATCGACTGTTTGTAGAGTGTATTATATTTTTCGTTATCAACTAACGTCGTTTTTTCAATATGTGCAGGAACAGGATAGATACTTTGTGACATCTCAGTCTCCATTTTAATAACTTGCCATGATTAAAGGATTACTCAGCAGTACTTTATTAAGTATTAGACCTTAGTTGTACAACCCTTCTAATTAACATTTTGTGGTTTATAATCTCGCCGCTCATGACTTTTTTACATAGAAATACAGTATGTTAAATATAAGTAAGTGGCCATTGAATTACTCTTAAACCTTCGTCTTATAGACCAATAGGTAATTGAGTAAATTTTGCACATATTTAAAAGTGGTTTTCGGACATTAAAATAATGATGCAGCCATGCAAGTTAAACACTTATTTAACGAACTCATAGCGTGATGCAAGATAAATAAATTTTTATTCGTAAGTAATACCTGTAGCAAGTAATACATTTGAACGTTTAAAAAGCAACAAACAACAAGTAGCCTTTAAAGGACACCACAATGAAATTTACCCCATTAAAAACTCTTGCAGCGAGTGCTGTATTATGTGCTTTAACAAGCACGGCTTATGCGGCAACTGCAGCTAAAGTAGGTAACACCGAATTTACTTACGGCGGATACATTAAGCTAGATACAATGTGGAGTGATTACTCTGCAGGCGCTCCTGATGGCTCAAATGTAGGGCGTGATTTTTACGTACCAAGTACACTGCCAGTAGGCGATGACGATGATTCGGATGCCGTATTTGATATGCATGCACGTGAGTCACGTTTTAACTTTGGTACGTCAACGTTAATGGATAACGGTAAAACAGTTAAAACTAAAATTGAGTTAGACTTTTTAGCATCTGCACCTGGCGGTAACGAGCGCGTATCAAACTCATATGCTCCACGTATTCGCCATGCATTTGTAACTTACGATGGCTGGTTATTTGGTCAAACATGGTCAAACTTTCAAAACGTGGGTGCACTTGCAGAAACACTTGATTTTGTAGGCCCTGCTGAAGGCACTGTTTTTGTTCGCCAAACACAAATTAAGTACACAACCGGTGCTTGGTCGTTCTCACTAGAAAACCCAGAAAGCACAATTACCACTCAAGGTGGCGCACGTGTAGAAACAGATGATGCGTCACTTCCTGATGTTACTGCGCGCTACACACACAATGCCGATTGGGGTAACTTTGTAGTTGCAGCACTTGCTCGCCAACTTACTTATAAAGTAGGCGATGTTGACGCTGATGAAACCTCGTTTGGTATTAGCGCTTCGGGCCGTGTAAATTTTGGCGAAGATTACCTTAAATTTATGCTTACACAAGGTAAAGGCCTTGGCCGTTACGTGGGCTTAAATGTTGCCCATGGTGCAGTGCTTAATGGCGATGAACTAGATGCAATAGACTCAACATCTGGTTTTGTTGCTTATCAGCATAAATGGACAAGCCAGTGGCGCTCAACTTTCTTATATTCTTTCTTTAGTGCTGACAACAACACCGATCTATTAACAATATCAGGTGACCCTGTTGAATCAAGCCAAAGCTTTAGTGCAAACATTTTATACTCACCGGTTAAGCGTTTAACATTTGGTGCAGAGTTTAAACATGCCGAGCGCGAAACAGAAAGTGGTATTGACGGCGATTTAGAGCGCTTACAATTTTCTGTAAAATACAATTTTTAATTAAACATAGTGATCACAATAAAGCGGCTTAGGCCGCTTTTTTTTTAGCTATACAACGTGAACTCTGCTTAAAAGGTTTATTTAATAGTACTGTGGTAGTAATGGTATTTAAGGGTGCCTTTTTGTCTGAGATTTTCAGTAAATTAAACACGGTTAGCGCTTAAATAAGCTTAAATAGCAGCATTTGGAAGAGCTCAGATAAAAGTTTGCACAGAAATAACACTCTCTTTGCGATTAAGGGATATTACCTTAGCGCTAAACTAAGCGGTTATTTAGTTGCTAAAATCCACTAAATCCCCACAATTTCGGATAACTATTAATTATTTTGCACAAACAACAAACATGTTATTGAAAATCACTCTCATTTAGATTATGTTATGCACTTCTTTTTTGAACCTATTGGAAAAACACATGTCGTCCCAACAAATTTTGCGTTTATCTAAGCTAAGCCTTATTACTTCACTTGTTTTATCTGGTCATGCATTTGCACAAGAAACTACAACAAATACAGATGACTCATTAGAAAAAATAGCAGTGTATGGCCAGCATCATAAAAACTACATCACAGAAGATGCGCAATCTGCTACAAAATTAGGCCTAACAATCAAAGAAACCCCACAAAGTATTTCTGTTGTTTCTCGCGCTTTAATGGATGATTTTTCACTAGATGATATTAACTCAGTGCTAGAGAGCACCCCCGGTGTAACTGTAGAACAAATAGAAACTGACCGTACTTATTTTAAAGCCCGTGGCTTTGAAATAACAAACTTTCAGGTTGATGGTTTAGGCATCCCTCAAAGCTCAGGCTCTATTCAGGGCACTTTAGATACGTCTATTTACGACCGTGTAGAAATTGTACGTGGTGCAAACGGCCTTATGACTGGCGCAGGTAACCCATCTGCAACCGTAAATATGGTATTAAAAAAACCAACTTACATAACTCAAGCGCATGCATCTGCATCGTATGGTTCATGGAACAACAAGCGTTTAGAGGTAGATGTTTCAACGCCAATTAACGACGACCACGCTGTACGCGCCGTATTTACCAAGCAAAAAGCGGAGTCATACCTAGATCGTTACGAAACAGATAAAACAATTGCTTATCTTGCTTACGAAGGCAAGCTAACCGACGACACGACATTAAGCATCAACTATGTTAACCAACAAAAAGATGCCGATAGCCCACTTTGGGGCGCACTCCCTCTTTATTACACCGATGGCACAGCAACAAACTACGACGCCTCTACAAGTACGGCATCTGATTGGTCTTACTGGGACAACAGCGCAGAGCAAGTATATGTAACACTTGAGCAAAACCTATCGGCTACGTGGGTTGCAACAGCGCGTTACGCACACATAGAAAACGAGCAAGACTCAGAACTATTTTACGTATATGGCACACCAGATAGCGAAACTGGCCTTGGTTTAACAGGTTACGCAAGCCGTTACGACTACGAAGATAAGCACGATTTATTTGATTTATACGCCAGCGGTAAATTTGATTTATTTGGCCAAGAACACGACCTGTCATTTGGTGTTAGTCAAGCAAAAATGGATTACAACGAGCAGTCGCTTTACGATTACACCACGGGCAACGGCTTTCCTGCAATGCCTTCGCTTGATACGTGGGATGGCGTAGTACCTGAAGCAACCCTTGCTGATGGCTTAAATGGCAGTGACATAGAAAACAAACAGCAATCAGCTTATATGTCTACTCGCATTAAATTAAGCGCTCCGCTAAGTGTGTTAGCAGGTGTACGTTACACTGATTGGGAAACATCGGGCACTGCTTATGGTGTTGAACAAACACGTAACGACAGCGAAGTTATCCCGTATGTGGGGGCTGTGTATGACTTTAATGAATCGCTTTCAGCCTATGCAAGTTACACAGAGACCTTTGTGCCACAAAAAGAGCTTGATATTAATGCCGAGCAATTGGCGCCAGTTACAGGTAAAAGTAGCGAAATTGGTTTAAAAGCACAGCTATTAGACGATCAAGTATTTGTAACCTTTGCTTACTTTGATGCAAAACAAGAAAACCTAGCGGTTGCATTACCTGATTCATTACCAAGCGATACTCGTTATTATGGTGCTGATGGTATCACCAGCGACGGTTTTGAAATTGAATTAAGTGGTAAAGTGACCGAGGATTTAAGTGCAAGTATCAGCTTTAGTAATTTAAGTATTGATGGTGATGATTTAGTTGAAGATTACACGCCAGAGAACCAGCTAAAACTGGCTGCAACTTACCAAGTACCATTTGTTGAAGGCTTAACTTTTGGTGCAAATTATCGTTGGCAAGACTCTGTTAGCCGCGTACAAGTTGAAGATGCAACCGGCGCTGCACTTGTAACCACGAACCAAGATGCTTACGGTATTCTTGATTTAATGGCTAACTACAAAATTACAGAAAACGTTGGGGTTACTTTTAACGTCAATAACACCACGGATGAAAAATACCTACACAGCCTATACTGGGCTCAAGGTTATTACGGTGCGCCGCGTAACTACGCGCTATCTGTAAACTGGCAGCTATAAGTCGCTTTTTTAAAGTACGGCTTTTAAATTTAAACGGCACTTTTTAGTGCCGTTTTTGCTTTCAGCCCCTTTAAGTTAAAACGCTTATCACCCTCCTTGCGCTATCTACCTTATGCAAAGTATTTGCAATACCATGCTTTTATTACGCGCCTCAATTAAAAAGCGTACTTGTTAGCCAGCCTCACTATAAATATGGCTAAGCGCTATTTAAACTGCATCTATTAAAGCCTGTAAGGTTATAGTTTTAGCGTGCTTTAAACACAAAAAGGCGCTAACCACTGCTGGTTAGCGCCTTTTAAAGCTCGGGTCAAATCAAGCTTAGAGAACGTTTACACTTAAAGGTCAGACTCAGCGCCTAATACGTCTTCGCCATCTTCTGGCTCAACCGTTGCTTTTAATAGCAACATATCACGTAACTTACCTTCAATTTCATCTGCAATTTCTACGTTTTCTTTCAAAAACTTAATAGAGTTTGATTTACCTTGGCCTACTTTATTGCCGTTGTAGCTGTACCAAGCACCTGCTTTTTCAACAATTTTGTGCTTAACACCTAAATCAATTAACTCACCTTGTTTAGAAATACCTTCACCATACATAATGATGAATTCAGCTTGTTTAAACGGTGGTGCAACTTTGTTTTTAACTACTTTAACGCGGGTTTCGTTACCGACTACCTCATCGCCTTCTTTAACAGAGCCAATACGACGAATATCAATACGCACTGATGCGTAAAACTTAAGTGCGTTACCACCAGTTGTTGTTTCAGGGTTACCAAACATTACACCAATTTTCATACGAATTTGGTTAATGAAAATACATAGCGTATTTGAGCGTTTAATATTACCTGTAAGCTTACGTAGTGCTTGCGACATTAAACGTGCTTGTAAGCCCATATGCGAGTCGCCCATGTCGCCTTCAATTTCAGCTTTTGGTGTAAGCGCAGCAACAGAATCGACAATAACAACATCTACAGCACTTGAACGTACTAACATGTCACAAATTTCTAGCGCTTGCTCACCGGTATCTGGCTGAGAAACTAACAGCTCATCAATGTTAACACCTAGCTTTTGTGCGTATACCGGATCAAGAGCATGCTCAGCATCAACAAAGGCACATGTTTTGCCTTCTTTTTGAGCCTGCGCGATAACTTGCAAAGTAAGCGTTGTTTTACCTGAAGACTCAGGGCCATACACTTCAACAATACGCCCCATAGGCAAACCGCCTATGCCTAAAGCAATATCAATCCCAAGTGAGCCTGTAGATACAGCATCAATATTTAGGGCTTTGTTATCGCCCAGTTTCATAATTGATCCTTTACCAAATTGACGCTCAATTTGTGATAGTGCAGCGTCCAGCGCTTTTTGTTTATTATCGTTCATTCTGTTCTCCAAATCCGGCTAATGCGAACAAGTATACTGTATGAAATCACAGTATCAAGTGAAATTTATAATTTTATCTTCTCGATAGTGCTTTTCAATGCAAATTCAATAGCTTGAATTCTAATTTGCGCTCTATCGCCGTTAAATATTTGCTTAAACGTAAATTGTTCATTGGCAATTTGTATGCAAAACCACACAAAGCCAACTGGTTTATCGGACGTAGCGCCACCTGGCCCAGCAATGCCCGAAATTGCCACGGCAACATCAGCTTTGGCAACGCTTGCGGCACCAAAAGCCATCTCTTTTACTGTTTGCTCACTCACCGCACCAAATTGCTCTAGCGTAGTATTGGCCACATTAAGCAGTTCATGCTTAGCTTCATTACTATAAGTAACAAATGCGCGGCCCAAATAACCTGAGCTACCTGGCGTATCTGTAAGCGCATAACTCACTCCGCCACCAGTACATGATTCAGCGGTAGTGATCCATAAGCGTTTATCCGTTAAAATAACGCCCAATTGCGCAGCAAGTGTTTTAATCTCTTGATGTAATTCCATATTCAGCCTTTGGGTAAATACATGTCGTTTGATCTTTATGCACCGCACACTATAAAACAACAAACCCCTATGATGCAGCAGTATCTAAAAATAAAATCAGAGCATCGCGATATTTTATTGTTTTATCGTATGGGGGATTTTTATGAACTCTTTTTTGACGACGCTAAACGCGCGGCCCAACTACTCGATATTTCGCAAACGCATCGCGGTAAAGCCGGCGGCGATCCTATCCCTATGGCGGGTGTCCCTTATCATGCAGTAGAAAACTATTTAGCTCGTTTAGTGCAAATGGGCGAATCGGTTGCTATATGTGAGCAAGTTGGCGACCCTGCAACCAGTAAAGGGCCAGTAGAGCGCAAAGTCGTACGTATCGTTACTCCGGGTACTATTTCAGATGAAGCGCTATTGCAAGAACGCCAAGATAACTTACTCACTAGCGTATGGCAAAATAAAAAAGGGCTATACGGTATTGCCTACCTTGATATAAATTCAGGGCGCTTCAACGTAGTTGAAGTTAACACCGACGAAGCATTTACTTCAACCTTACAGCGCTTAGCACCCGCTGAGCTTTTATACTGTGAAAGCTTTGAAAACACACATTTAATTGAGCATATAAAAGGGGCACGCCGACGCCCTGAGTGGGAGTTTGACCTAGACACCGCGCAACACTTACTGTGCGAGCAGTTTGGCACCAAAGATTTAGTTGGTTTTGGTGTAGATAAAGCGCATGCTGCTTTGGTCGCTGCGGGTTGTTTAATGCAATACGTAAAAGATACACAACGTATTGCGCTCCCTCACATTCGCGCTATTACGCTTGAGCATAACGAGCACGCAGTTATATTAGATGCGGCAACGCGCAAAAATTTAGAACTAACCGTTAATTTATCGGGCGGCTTTGAAAACACCTTAGCGCAGGTACTTGATAAAACCGCCACGGCCATGGGGTCGCGTTTACTTAAACGCCGCATTCATACACCTGTGCGTAATAAAAATGAGCTTAACTCACGTTTAAATGCCATTAGCGCTATTTTAGATGTGCAGTTATATGGCGAGTTACACGATTCATTAAAAGAAATTGGTGACATAGAACGCGTAATAGCACGACTTGCTTTATGCACCGCACGCCCGCGCGATTTGACCCGACTGCGCAGTGCCCTACAAGCACTCGCACCACTGCACGCATTATTAAACGATGCTAATGATGAGCGTATCGCTAGCATTGTTCGCCATTCTCCAGAGCTGCCTGAACTACAAGCTTTACTTGAGCGTGCTGTTATTGATAACCCACCGGTACTAATTCGCGATGGGGGCGTTATTGCTCCAGGCTACAACAGCGAACTCGATGAATGGCGAAACTTGAGTAAAGGCGCTACCGATATACTTGAGCAACTAGAGCTTAGAGAGCGCGAGCGCACCGGGATCAGCACATTAAAAATTGGCTATAACAAGGTACATGGCTTTTTCATCGAGGTAAGTCGTGCAAATTCACACTTAGTACCTGCTGATTATATTCGCCGCCAAACACTTAAAAATAATGAACGCTACATAATACCTGAACTAAAAGAGCACGAAGACAAAGTGCTTGGCAGCCAATCAAAAGCTCTTGCGCTTGAAAAACAATTATATGAAGAGCTATTTGAGTTTATAGCCCCGCATATTGAACAGCTTCAAATAATGGCTGGCGCATTAGCCGATTTAGATGTATTGAATAACTTAGCAGAGCGAGCACAAACGCTTAACTATGCTAAACCGCAACTATGCGATGATGATAATATATTCATTAAACAAGGTCGCCACCCCGTGGTAGAGCAAGTAATGAAAGAACCTTTTATTGCCAACCCTGTGGAGCTAAATAGCCAGCGTAAAATGTTGATTATTACCGGTCCAAACATGGGTGGTAAATCAACCTATATGCGCCAAACAGCACTTATCGTATTGATGGCGCATATTGGCTGTTATGTCCCTGCTGATAGTGCAAAAATTGGTAATATTGACCGTATATTTACTCGCATTGGTGCAAGCGACGATTTAGCCTCTGGTCGCTCTACTTTTATGGTAGAAATGACAGAAACCGCCACAATATTAAATAATGCAACTGCGCAATCTTTGGTATTAATGGATGAAATTGGCAGAGGTACCAGTACCTACGATGGCTTGTCACTTGCTTATGCAACGGCTGATCATCTGGCACAAAAAATATCTGCTAAAACATTATTTGCTACGCACTACTTTGAATTAACGGAACTTGCCGAGCAAAAAACCGGGCTGGTGAATGTACACCTAGATGCCATAGAGCACAACGACACCATTGCATTTATGCATACTGTGCTTGATGGTGCAGCAAGTAAAAGCTTTGGCTTACAGGTCGCAGCGCTTGCCGGCGTGCCTAAAGCCGTGATAGCCCAAGCAAAACAAAAGCTTAAACTGCTCGAAAACCACCAAAGTGTAACAGCGCCTAATGCTGAGCAACAGGCGTTTTCATTTGCTAATGAGTTACCTGCGCCTGAGCCTTCTGAAGTTGAGGAGCAGCTCGGTGCCATTGACCCTGATAACCTATCGCCGCGTCAAGCACACGAACTTCTTTATAAATTAAAAGCACTACTTTGAATACAGGTAACTTGAGCGGTGGTTAAGAGGCTGATAACACTGTAAATAGTATTTCTTGGGGGTCGTAAGACATAAAAAAAGCTGAAGGTTTTATCCTTCAGCTTTTAAACACATAGACATATAAAAGGGAGTTACGAGAACTGGTCAAACAAACTTTCTGTGCTTAACCCTTCTTGTTGTAAAATATCTTTTAAACGACGTAATGCTTCTACCTGAATTTGTCTTACGCGCTCTCGCGTTAAACCAATTTCACGGCCAACATCTTCAAGTGTTGATGGCTCATAGCCAAGTAAACCAAAGCGACGCGCTAATACTTCACGTTGTTTAGGGTTTAACTCACCTAACCAATCAACAATATGTTTGTTAATATCATTGTTTTGAACTTCGCCCTCAGGGCCTGCGCTTTTTTCATCGGCAATAATGTCTAACAGTGCGCTGTCGTTCTCACCGCCAATTGGCATATCAACTGAGGCAATTTTTTCGTTTAAGCGTAGCATTTTAGTTACGTCTTCTACGGGTCTACCTAAGCTTTCAGCAATTTCTTCAGCAGTTGGCTCATGGTCTAGCTTTTGTGTCAGCTCGCGTGCTGTACGCAAGTAAACATTTAATTCTTTAACTACATGTATTGGCAGGCGAATTGTGCGCGTTTGATTCATAATGGCGCGTTCAATTGTTTGGCGTATCCACCACGTTGCATAAGTCGAAAATCTAAAACCGCGTTCTGGGTCAAACTTTTCAACAGCGCGAATTAAACCTAGGTTACCTTCTTCAATTAAATCTAGAAGTGCTAATCCTCGGTTGTTATAACGGCGGGCAATTTTTACAACTAAACGTAGGTTACTTTCAATCATACGCTTGCGAGATGCTTCACATCCACGTAGCGATTTGCGGGCAAAAAAGACTTCTTCTTCAGCGCTAAGTAGGGGAGAAAAACCAATTTCTCCTAAATAAAGTTGGGTTGCATCAAGGTTTTTAGTTACTTCCTCTTTTGCAAATATCTCTTCTTCGTTATCAACCTCTTCAAGTAATGCTGCAGTTTCTTCTACTGCGGTGTCATCAAATTTTTCGTCGGTGGTGTTTTTGTCAAGTTTTGCTGCGTTAGCCATAAGCCTTCTCCCGAGCAATTATCAATACCTAAAAATTAGGGAAGGTATTTAGCAGGATTGACAGCTTGCCCACGGTAGCGAATTTCAAAACGAAGCGCAGTGACCGAAGATTCTGACTTGCCCATTTCTGCTATTTTTTGTCCTGCCTTAACTTTCTGCTTTTCTCTAACAAGTAGTTTCGAGTTATGTGCATAAGCACTTAGGTAATCATCATTATGTTTCAAAATGATTAAATTACCGTACCCTCGAAGCGCATTACCCGCATACACCACCGTTCCTTGTGCTGCGGCTAAAACTGAAGCCCCTGTACGGTTAGTAATCTGTAAACCCTTGTAACCGTTTTCCTTATTAGAAAAGCGTTTAGTCACTTTGCCCTTTGCAGGCCAAAACCACTTTACTTTACTTCTCGACGAAGGTTTAGCATTACTAACTATTTCATTGGCTTGTTTTCGAACATACTCTCGTTGTTTCGGCTGATCAAGATTTTTCTTTAATTTTTTGTTAGTTTTTTGTTTTATTTTAGTGGGTGTTATTTTTTGTTTAACGGGTGAATTGCTAGCAACCGCATGGCTAGTGGTGGCTGCAAGCGAAATAACTTGCCCAGGATAAATAACATAAGGTGATGGAATTGAATTGTTTTTTGCAAGCGACCTAAAATCTTGCCCTGCACTAAAGGCAATGGAATATAAAGTATCACCCTTTTGTACTGTGTATTTATTTCCATTAATGTTAATGCCTTTTTGAAAATCATTAACATTAGTATTGAGGCTACTAACAGGAGCAGGAATATGGCGAGATGAACACCCCGAAAGCAAAACAGCAATAAATACAACTGCATATAATACGTACTGACTATTCAAGGTGTTTTGCTCCGAAATTTAAAAAGTACTACTTTTGCTTGTTAGCGTAATAAAAAGTAAGCAACCGCTATTAATATAACTAAACCCCAACCAAGTACTTCAACATATTGACGTAATTTTTGCTCCATTTTAACCCCGCCCCACTTCATTAAAGCAGAAACTAAAAAGAAACGCGCACCGCGGCCAACGGCAGACGCTATTAAAAATGGTAAAAATGCCATTTGTAATACCCCTGCACCAATAGTAAATACCTTATAAGGGATAGGTGAAAAGCCTGCTAAAAATACCACCCACACGCCATACTCTTTAAACCATGTAAGCGCTGTTTCAAACTTTTCTTGCCAGTGCATCTGCTCAATAAAGGGCTGTACAACAGGCTCAAATAACCAGTAACCTAAAAAGT
>Ga0209348_1000983_pt1 | contig 14301 bp, 10 predicted proteins | sample ETNvirenome_2_30_FD_184065 | JGI IMG/M metagenome (GOLD analysis project Ga0209348, IMG submission 184065) | Marine viral communities from the Pacific Ocean - ETNP_2_30 (SPAdes) (version 2) | ecosystem: Environmental > Aquatic > Marine > Oceanic | place: Pacific Ocean | collected 2013-06-22 | reverse complement strand
ACTGTTGGTGGTATGTTAAAAACTAGTAAAGCTGCAACAGCCGCTTTAACCGCTGCTATGCCATCAGGTGTTGCTATTGAAAAAGTACCTGAGCAATTAAGAGGTCAAGTTAGTAAATACTTAGCTAATAATAAAAAGGCTTATACTGATGCCGCCGCTGTTGTTGCTTCTGGTATAAATCCACAAAGTCAAAGATATAAAGATGCTGTTGAAACTATGAATAGTGTTAGCACTAAGTTTGAAAACTTAAGTAATAATTTAGAGGCTATTGCTGTTGCTAGAAAAGATGCTTTAGATAATCCTGAATATTCACCTGCAACAAGTGATGAAGATGGTTTAATATATAATAATTTAGCTAACGGATCTTTATATCAAACTATGAGTATAAACGAAGATGGTACGTTTAATTATAAAGATGCTGATGGTAACGATAAATTATTTAGTGATTTTAGAGTAGAAAAACAAGGATTTACCGGGCAACAAGGTTATTTAGCTTTAGTAGAAGACGCTCAAAAACAAGCTGGTGTAAAAGGTATGACATTTGATGCTTTAAGAGGCAAATATCAAACTACAATAGATACTTTGTTCCAGAAACTTGGGCCTAGAGGTGCTTTAGACTATGCTTTTGCTGACAAAAATTTTACAGATAAATATTTAAAAGAAAATAATTTAGAACTAAATGATTTAAAGAAAAACCCTGGTGATTTTGTAGAAAAATACAAAGCTCACAACATGTCTGAAATAGAGAAAGCTTATAATGCAGCGCCTAAGTATAAAAAAGACATTAACTACACGCCTAAAGGATATGAAAATCAAGCTAAGAAAAGACAAGAGAAAAAGAAGTTTGACAAAATGTTTATAGATGGTCAACAACCACCTCCGCAGGATATGGTTAGGTATTTAAACAACATAAATCAAAATACAAGAGACTTCCAGATGTCAGGCGAACCTGGTAGTAAACAAGGTACTTTAAAAGATGCTAACGGTAAAATAATGCCACCAGGTATTTACATTAAAAAGAGAGTTGCTAACACTGATGGAACTGAAAGTTTTATTTGGGAACAAATAAATAGCCCAGGAGCTCCATATACTTTAACTTGGGATATGGCAGAAGACTACTTAAATTACGATCTTATAGGTTTAGATTAATATGAGCGAATACGAAAACGATCCATATACTATACGAGCTGTTGACGCTGTAGGTGGTGATACCACTGCCTATGATCCATATGCTATTGTTTCTAACGAACAACGTATCAAGCAACAAAAAGAAGCGCAAGAAAAAGCTAAATTAAACGCTTATTTAGACGAAGCAGAAGTTACTTTTAATCCTTTTACAGGTTTTGTTTCTGGGGCTAAAAAAAGAAAAGATTTTAGTTTAGCTGACATGCTTGGAGGGCTTAGGTATAATACTGCAAGTTCTATTATGGGTGTTGTAGAAAGTATACCTTCTTGGATTATTGGTGGTATTGATGAAGCTTATCAAGGTGTTTCAAAAGATGGACCTATAGCAAAAGTTATAAACGCGTTTAGAAAAGAAGGTGATGAGTTTGATCCATCAAAAACAGCTGATATTGCAGCTTACGTACTTGATAATTTTAACTTACTTGGACAAAACGATGAAGGCAAGTCTTTAAAGCAATTTAAAAAAGGATTACAAGATTTGCACAACGATGTTACTGAGGTAGATTTATCAGATAAGTTTATTATTGATAATTTAAAAAAGCAAGAGGAAAGAAGTAAGAACATGCGTTATCAAGGCGAAGGCTTTATCGGTGGTGGATTTGATGATAAAGTTATAGCTACCGCAGGTTCAATAGTAGGTGTACTTCAAACAGCTATTCCAGCTTTATTTACAAGAGGTAGGTCTTTAAAGTATCAAATAGGTGCTCCAATGTTTAACGATTATAATATAAACAAAGCTAAATATTTATATGGAGAAGACAATCCAGAAGCTTTAGATTTACTAGCACAAAATGGCCAAATTGACGTTATCACACCAGGGGCTTTAGGTTATATATCAACTGCTTTAGAAAAACTACAGCTAACAAAGATTGATGATTTTATTGCAACAAAAGACTTTGCTGGAAAAGCTTTTGTACAACTATTTAAGACAGGTGGTGTTAATGGTATTCAAGAAGGATTACAAGGTTTAGTTGAAAGCCAAAACTTACGTATGGCCAAAGGTGAAAGCGCAGCTGAAGCAGCAAAAAATATAATGACTGATGATCTTTTCTCAGAAGAGTTTTTAGAAAACTTTTTAATGGGTATGGTTGGTGGATCAGGTGTAGCTGTAGGTGGTAGAGCTCTCAATAGAACTTTAACTAGAGCTTTAAAATCTGATGAAGGAACTAGAACAACTGTAAATAAATATATTAACACTTTAGTAGAGCTTAACACTAAATTATCACAGGCTAAAAACGACGACACTGTAAAAGATATAGAAGCTAAAATTAAACAAACTGAAGCTGACTTTGTAGATTTTATAGATAAAAATAATAAAATAAGTGATTTTTTAAACGAAGATCAACAAAGCGAGTTATTATCTTTGTTAAAAGAAAAAGATAGTGATAGATCAAAACTTAAAAGTTATCAACAAGATCTTGTTAATGGAAAATTGTCACAAACAGAATATAACGATTTAGTAAAAAACGTTTTAGATAGACAAAAAAAATCTGATAACAGAATAAATGAAATTAAAAAAGAAGGTAATAGAATTTTAATTGAAAAAGATTTAAGTACTGTTAGGAAAGCTATTAAAAAAATTACTGGTTTAAATATTTATGACATAGGAGATGCAGCTCAATTTTTAGCTGAATTAAACAAAAGAAGAAAAGCTCAAGGTAAAAGAGAATATACTGCAGAAGAAGCTAAAGATATAGATGGTGTTATAATAGGTAAAGATATTTTAATAAATTTAGACGTTGCTGCTGATTCTGGAGCTATAACAGTAGGATCGCATGAGTTGCTACATGCTGTTTTAAGATCTATAATAAACGGTGAAGATGGTAAGATAACAGACAAAGGTAGAAAACTTGTTAAAGAGTTTAAAGATGAGTTATCAGCTAAAGAATTAGATGCTATAGAAGAAAGACTTGAAGATAAATACGGTTTAAAACGAGATGCTGATGGTAATATAGATGAGTCTAACTTTGATAAATATGCTGAAGAATATTTTAATGCTTATGTAGACGCTGCTCTTGATGATGATATTACTGACAGTGGTGTTATGAAGCTTGCTAAATACTTTCATAATATATTTAAAACAGAAGCTAAGTTTAACGGTGAGTTTAAAGACGGTAAAGATATGAAAGCGTTTTTAAAGCAATACGTTAGTGATGTTAGAAAAGGTGAAGTTGGCGATGTGTTTGTTCAGTTAGCTCAAGAAGGCGTTGATATAGATACAGAAGCTACATCGAGATCAAAAGCTGTAAAATCTGTTAATGAAACAGAAGCTAATTTAAAGAAAAAATTAAAAGAACAAAAAAAAGAATATACAAAGACAGAGTTTCAAAGTAGTTCAGAGTTTAACAGTATATTTTCATCAATAAATTTAGATGGTGGTGCTATAAACAACTATATTAAAAGTCTTGGTATGACTGCTGCTAAAAGAGCAAAGGTTATTGAAGAAGCTGGTAAAAGATTATTAAATTATGATCCACAAGCTAAAAGAAAAACAGAAGGTGGCGAAGAAATAACTATTGGTGAAGCTATAATGGCTAATATAGGTTATGCAAAAAAAGTTGCTGCTAAAAAACTTTTTGAAGAAGGAGAAGATCGAAGAAGAACTAGGGCTATTGAAGATAAAGATGCAGACATAGCAGATACTACGCCAACAACTCAACAAACAGATGTTAAAGATGTTAAGCTTAGAGAGTTAAAAGACTTTAATGTAAATTTAGACGATGGTTTAGCCGATGCCTTAACTATAGTTGCTGTTAATGATTTGTTAAATGATTTTAACAGTGGTAAAATAAATTTTGAACAAGCTCAAAAACAAATGGATATACTTGTTCTTAAAGATATAAGAGCTAAATTATCTGAAACAATACCTAAAATTGCAAAAAATGAAAAAACTGGTAAAGTTGAGCCTACGCCTGAGTACGATGCTTTTATTAGAAACGAGTATGACGAAGTTATTGCAAGTTTAGGTATTAAAACTATTAGAACTTCATATAAAAAGTTTTTTACTCAAGAAAAAACAGGTAAAAAAGATTATAGAAATACTGACCCTGTAACAGGTAAAGTTAGTAACTTTGTAAAAGATACACAAATAAATACAACTAACAAGCGTGAATTTATAAGATATTTTTTAGAAGGAAAACCTGGTGTATTAAATGAAAGAAGAACTGCGTTAATAAGACGTATTGCAAAAAGAAAAGCAAGTTTAGCTGTTGATAATTACATTGAACAAAATTCTAACAACATTGAAGCTGTTTTAAAAGCTAAAATGAGAACAATGTCTGATAGCGCTGAAAATGCTGCTAACGAGCAAGCAAGTTTTGACTCTGTTAGGTTTCATAAAACTATGAAGAAAAAACTAGGCAATATAGATACTCAAATGCGTAAGCGTAGAAAAACTATAAATGGTTTTAATTACTATTATAAACCGCCAGGTTGGAAAGAAGGTGATAAAGTTTTAACTTTTAGTTATAATGAAAAAACTGGAAAATATAACTTTGGTTACGCGTATGAACAAGCTTTTGCAGAAACATTAAAAGACGTTTCTAAAAATATTAAAAACTTTAAAGTAGAACTTGAAGTTGCTGGTGAAGAAGGCGGTCCTCTTAACGCAGTTGCTGATGCCATTGTTAGCTTTATGGGAGTTAAAGAAAATCATGAAATAAAAAAAGGCTTAAGTGCTTTTTTTGGCAGCACATTAATTAATAATTTAAATATTAAAAGCAAAACGTTTACTTTAGCAAACACTATTCATGATGCTATAAAAAGTAGAGATGGTAAAACAACTTTATCACAATTTATTAAAAACACAGTTGTAAAAAATTTAGAGCAAAAAGTAAAAGAAGTAAACGCTGAAATAGACGCGTATAATAAAAAGTATGGTTACAAAAAAGGTGACGCAGAGTTTGCAGAGCAGATAACAGGTAATGTAACAAAACAATCAAAAGGAGTTAAAGCTTTTAGCGAAACAATGCCTAGAGAAGTTTGGGATAAAGTTGGTAAAGAACTAGGTGTATTAAAAACTGGTATAGAAGTTATACAAAATCATTATAATTCTAAAAGCTCTGGCAAAGTTAAATCTATTAGTATATTTGGACTTGGCTCTTTTAGATTAGATGCAACTTCTATATTTAAAGGACTTGAAATGCTTAACGCTGCTACAGAAGTTTATACTAGTTTAAGATATATTAAAAGTGTAAAAAAAGGTTCTCAAGAGTTTGTTTCATTTAAACCAGGTTTGCAATTTAGACTAGATGGCAAACCTAAAAACATGCCAAATTCTGGTCTTGTTACTCAACAAGGTATTTTAGATGCTTTAGATAATCCAACTATGTTTTCTAAAAATACTAAAGATACAATGGTACTAAATGATGCTATAGTAGCTTCTAGAACAACAAGAAAAACTAAAGGTATAACAATATTAGACTTTGATGATACATTAGCTACTACTAAATCTTTAGTAAAATACACCGCGCCAGACGGCGAGACTGGCACTTTAAATGCAGAAGAATACGCTAGAGATTATCAAAGATTATTAGAACAAGGTTATAAGTTTGATTTTTCAGAGTTTAATAAAGTTGTAGGTGGTAAAATAGCTCCACTATTTCAAAAAGCATTAAAGTTACAAGGTAAATTTGGCCCTAAAAATATGTTTGTATTAACAGCTAGACCGCCAGCAGCACAAAAAGCTATATTTGACTTTTTAAAAGCTAATGGTTTAAATATACCTTTGGACAATATAACTGGCTTAGGCAACAGTACGTCTGAAGCAAAAGCGTTGTGGATAGCTGAAAAGGTAGGTGAAGGTTTTAACGACTTTTATTTTGCTGATGATGCTTTACAAAACGTACAAGCTGTAGATAATATGTTAGAACAATTTGATGTTAAGCGTAAAGTACAACAAGCTAGAGTTAAGTTTAGTAAAACTAGAAGTAAAGTGTTTAATGATATAATAGAAGAAGTAACTGGTATTGAGTCTCAAAAACGTTTTGCAAGAACTAAAGCTAGAAAACGTGGTGCTAATAAAGGTAAGTTTAGATTTTTTATACCACCATCACACGAAGACTTTGCTGGTTTATTGTATAATTTTATGGGCAAAGGTAGAAGAGGTGATGCGCATAGAGATTTTCTTGAAAAAGCTTTAATTAGACCTTTAAATAGAGCTAATAGAGAGCTTGATGCAGCTAGACAAGCTATTGCTAATGATTATAAATTTATAAACAAACAGCTTTCTGATGTTAAAGACATGCTAACTAAGAAAACTCCTGATGGTGACTTTACGTATATGGACGCTGTAAGAGTTTACTTATGGGACAAGCATGGCCACAAAATACCTGGATTAAGTCCTATTGATCAGAAAAATTTAGTTGAACTTGTTAAGTCAGATCAAATGTTGCAAGCTTATGCAGACGCTATAAACGTTATATCAAGACAAAAAGAATATGTGCCACCTACAGATGGTTGGGAGTCTGGAGATATACGTATGGATTTAGATGACGCTACTGGTAGAGTTGGTAGAGAACAGTTTTTTGCTGAATTTAATGAAGCTGCTGATGAAATATTTTCTGAAGAAAATTTAAATAAAATAGAAGCTGGCTATGGTAAAAATTTAAGAGAAGCCATAGAAGATATGCTTTACAGAATTAAAACAGGTAGAAACAGACCTTCAGGGCAAAATGGTTTAGTAAATACATTGATGAACTTTTTAAACGGTGCTGTTGGGGGTGTTATGTTTTTCAATGTACGATCTTCTGTGTTACAGCAAATGTCAATGGTAAATTATTTAAATTTTGCTGATAATAATATATTTGCAGCTGCTAAAGCTTTTGCTAATCAAAAACAATATTGGACTGACTGGGCTTTTATATTTAACTCTGACATGTTAAAGCAAAGAAGAGGTGGTATACAAACCGACGTTAACGGTGCTGAGCTTGCAGAAACTATTAGTAAATCTAAATATCCTATAAGAACGTTAATAAGAAAATTATTACAATTAGGATTTTTACCTACACAAATTGGTGATAATATAGCAATTGCTACAGGTGGTGCTACATATTACAGAAATAGAATAAATAAATATTTAAGAGAAGGTTTAAGTCAAAAAGAAGCAGAAAACAAAGCGTTTGATGATTTTCAAGAAATAACACAAAAAACACAACAGTCTGCTAGACCTGATATGATTAGCCAACAGCAAGCTTCACCTCTTGGTAGATTAATATTAGCTTTTCAAAATGTAACTTCGCAGTTTAATAGATTAGGTAAAAAAGCTGCGCAAGATATGTATAATAGAAGAATAACGCCACCTAACTCAACGCTATTACAAAGTGATATATCAAACGCTTCTAGAATAGCTTATTATTTTGCGGTACAAAATTTAATATTTTATAGTTTACAATCAGCTTTATTTGCAGCGCTGTTTAGCGATGATGAAGAAGATGAAGAGTTTTTTACAAAGAAAAGAGAACGTATGATAAACGGTAGTATTGATTCTGTTTTAAGAGGTACTGGTATATACGGTGCCATTGCGTCTACTGTAAAAAATATGGCTATTAAGTTTGCTGAGCAAAGAGGTAGAACATATAATCCAGATGAAAGCGCTGTAATGCAAGAAGCTTTTAATTTATCACCACCTCTTGGTATTAAAGCTAGAAGAATAGCTAATGCAGAAAAAACTTTATTTTATAATAGAAAAGTTATAGATGAAATGAGCTTTTTTGATTTAGATAATCCACAGTGGAGTGCTTATACAAATTATTTTCAAGCTTTTACAAATTTACCTGCTAATAGGTTATACAATAAAGTTCAAAATTTAAGACAAGCTTTAAACAGTGAAAATCAAGCTTATCAAAGATTATTAATGTTTTTAGGTTGGAGTCAATATAACTTAGGAATAGACAACAAAGAAGTTGAAGAAGTTAAAAAACAAATAAAATCTAAAAAGAAAAAATCTAAAAGAAAAGCAAGAATAAAACTATCAATATGAAAAAACTAATTATATTATTACTTATATTAACTTCTTGCGCAACACCTAAAAAATGTTGTAGTCAAGATTTAAAAAAGATATTTAAGTTTTCTACGTTTTACGCAGCTGCAAATGGCGGTACGTCTATATCAGATGTTGAAACATTTTCAGTTACAAACGGTCTTGAAACAGCTACAATACAAACGCCATATGATTATAACTTAGCGTTAGGTATACGTAAAATAGCTAGGTTTGGATATGAAAACAGAGCACAAACATTTTATGATGGCACTGAAAACTCATGGTCAGACGGAGCTAATGTAGGTAAAGTACGTGGATTAGAGTTTTTATTTGAAATAGACTATACAAGACAACAAGGTAATGAATATTTAGATCAGCATCACTTTATAAGATTTGTTGATGATAAATATATATTAAAAGGTGAATATTTAGAAAATGGTTTTGCTGATGTTAAATATGTTGAAACATCAGAAAGATATAGATATAAAGTTAATGACAAATTGTCTTTCAATGCTGGGCTTGCTCAAAGGTTATCCGAACCGTACGGATATGATCCCTTAGCAGAGTGGATGCTAAGCAATGGCAATATACATTACACTTACCTAGCACTACAAGAAGGCTATAATGTCGATGTAGCTGCTAGTGAGTATTTTTCTCCTAGTGGAGAACTCGTTGCTACAAGCAAAGAGGTTTGGGAAGAGGTTGTAATACCTACAGTGTTGGCAGACTATACTGAAAGAAAACGTAATGAATTAGACCAAATAATACAGCACTCATTTGTATTAGGACTAGATTATTACTATTACACTAAATCATACTGGACACATGCTTGGGCTAATATTATGCCTTGGCATTATGATGATGATGGTGAGTTTTCATATCACAAATATAACAACGGACAATGGCTAGATTATAGCGGTGGCTTAATATTTGGTTACAAGCTAAATAAGTCATTAGGTACGTTTGTTGAGGGAAAGTATAATAAATACTGGAATAGAGAGTGGTATGACTTTAAATTTGGAGTAAATTACGTAATCTTTTAACTATGTATCAATACAAGGTAAAACTCGATAGAGTTGTAGACGGAGACACTGTAGATTGTTACATAGATTTAGGTTTTAATATTAGTACAAAAAAGCGTGTTAGATTTATGGGTATTAATACCCCAGAGTCTAGAACGCGTGATCTTGAAGAGAAAAAAAGAGGTTTAGCTGCTAAAGCTAGATTAAAAGAAATATTAGATAATGCTGGTGAAATACATCTTGATTCTCATGGTGTTGGTAAATACGGTAGAGTATTAGGACAATTACATGTTAGCGATGAAAGCTCACCAACAATGTTAAATGTAAACGAATTATTAATTAAAGAAGGCCATGCTGTAGAGTATCATGGCGGTAAACGTTAAAATGGCAAAAGAATTAAACGAAGACACTGGCTTTACTATAAGCGTAAAAACATTGATAGCAATTGGCTTTGCAATATCCACAATTATAGGTATGTGGTTTGCATTACAAGCTGATATAGCTGAAGCGAAAGAACTACCTAAGCCAGATGTAACGCGCATGGAGTTTCAGATGAAAGATGAGAATATTAGAAACACCATTATGGAGACTAGAGACGACTTGAAAGAAGTTAAAGAACGTATGATCCGTATGGAAGACAAAATAGACGACCTAAGATAATATGAAATACATTTTATTACTAATGTTATTTTGCAGCAGTGTATCTGCGCAGATAACAGTAACACATTTTAACGCAGAGTGGAACGCTGCAAATAAAGTTGAATGGTTTGATAAACTTGACGACTGTGAACTTGCTAAAGTTGATATAGTTGCAGACCCTAAACTACAAGACAAACATAAAATAATTATAGTACCTACAATAGTTATATTTAAAGACGGTGAAGAAATTAAAAGGTATCAAGCAGACCTTAGCTTTAAACTGCTTGCAACAAGAAAAGAAATACAAAACTTTATTAACGAGCAGATAATGAGTGACTTCTAAATGAGAAAAATTCTGATACTTCTTTTAGCGTTTTCTTGTTCAAAAGAAGTTGATGATCTTGGCTTTAGAGTTTACACTATTCCAGCAGGATCACATAGCTCAGGAAGTTTTTTAAATCACCCAGATAATTCAAAAATTAGTTTTCAGTTTTTATTAGATGAGTCTGCTTATTACGAAACTGAAATACCAGAAAACCAACATGATGTAAATAAAATATACGGCATGAGTGACTTTGGCGTAAGACATCAAAAGTATTCTATAAGGTTAGGCTGGAGATATATAAACAACGAATTACAACTTTGCTGGTTAAGACATGAAGAGGGTAGACATAGTTCAGCTACAATAAGAACTATAGAGCCAGATGTAATTTACGATGCTACTATAGATATAAAAACGTTTTTCTACGTTATAGTTATAAATGGTGACACTACAATGGTTAGACGAAGACCTGAAGGAAACTGGGGTTTAATTAGAAGATATTATTTATATCCTTATTTTGGTGGCAATGAATATGCACCACACGATATTACAATTAAGATAAAAGAATGAAAAAAATATTATTAATATTATTATTACCTATTATAACACTTGCTCAAAAAGAGTGTGTAATACACGTAACTACAGATCAATATCCTACAGAAACATACTGGACTTTATTTGCTGATAGTTTGTATGGTGATACTATAGCTATGGTACCAGCTGGTTATTATACATCACCTAACACGACTTATACTGACACTTGTTATATAAATGATAGTATAGCTGATATTACGTTTTTAATGAGAGATACTTACGGTGATGGTATGAATGGTAGTTATTACGTTACTGTTTGTGGAGATACTATAGTAAATTATCCTAACCCTAACTTTCAGTCAGGCGTATACTCCAACAGACAAGTACCAAGTTGTTTACCACCACCACCACCTCCACCACCAGGACCGTGTGTACCAACGTTGGTTAATATAAATTTAGATCAATACCCAGAAGAAACTAGCTGGGATATAAAAGATAGTTTAGGAAATATATTGTTTGCAGGTGGACCATATAATAATGTGCCAGACTACGAGCCACAATTTAAATTCGCATGCTTACCACCTGGTGAGCTAACTTTCACTATATATGATTTATACGGTGACGGTTTAGAAGGTACTTTATGGGGTGGACAAGATGGTTCATATTATGTAATGCAATGTGGTGATACAGTAGTTTACGGTAATGATCCTGCTTTTGGCAATGATACTAGTCACGTTTGGCAAGCTGATACTTGTATACCACCACCACCAGTTTACGGCTGTATGGATGATGACTACGTAGAATATAATGAGTTAGCTACAATAGATGACAGTAGCTGTGTAACTCTAAAAATATATGGTTGTATTGATAGTACAATGTACAACTACGATTCACTGGCTAACTCTATGGAATATATAGACCAGTGTAATTATGATTTAATACTACACGATCTTGTAGGTAACGGTTGGGTGGGAACAAGGTTAGAAATATGGCAAGATGCTGATACGTCTATATTTTATATGACTAACGGCGGTTTTAACCAAGCGTACAACTTAGATTTGTATGCACCAGAAGAAGTTTATATAAAACTATTTGTTAGTCAACAAGCGCAAGCAACAGCTATTGAGTGTGGCTTTACATTAATAGGACCAGACGAAGATACTATAATAAGTATACAGCCACCATTTATAATACCGTTTTTTATGTATGAAGCAAATACATATTGTGGCAATATATGTGAAGAGTATGTGTATGGTTGTATGGACAGTTTAGCATTTAACTACGTTGATAGCGCTAACACAAGCGACGACTGTTACTATTACCCTGGTTGTATATCTGCAGCGTACTTACAATATCACATTGATACAGCAAATGGATATTACACAGATATAAACGTTCAAGACAGTTGTGGTGTATACGCTACATTTGGTTGTACTGATAGCACAGCGTTTAATTATGATAGCTTAGCCAATGTAGATAACGGAGGTTGTTTACCTGTAGTTGTAGGTTGTATGCAGCCAGTAGCATTTAATTATAATCCACTTGCTAATACACCTGACACTTGTATACCAGTTATATTTGGCTGTACTAACGTAACAGCACTTAACTACGATAGTCTAGCTAACACAGACGATGGTAGTTGTATTGCAATAGTATTTGGTTGTACTAATCCGCAAGCTTTTAATTATGACCCACAAGCAAACGTAGATGATGGTAGTTGTATTGCTATTGTTTACGGTTGTACAGACCCAACAATGTTTAACTATAATCCAAGCGCAAATGTAGATAATGGCTCTTGTATAGAGTTTGTTTATGGTTGCATGGATAGTACAATGTTTAATTATAACCCACTTGCAAATGCAACTAACAATAGTATTCCTTGTATACCTTTTATATATGGTTGCACGGACCCTTCTGCTTTCAATTACGACCCAACGGCGAACACGGAGGATTTTAGTTGTATTGCTTTTGTCTATGGGTGTATGGATAGTTTGGCTCTTAACTATGATCCACTTGCTAACACGGATAACGGCTCGTGTATCGAAGTGGTTGTGGGTTGCATGGATTCAGAAGCGTATAACTACGAACCAACTGCTAATGTTAGCGATACTTTATCTTGTTTATATGCTGCTAATTGTATTACTGGTCCAGGTAATCCTTATTGGTTAAACGATCCTTGTTACGCTTGGGTAATAGATATAGACGAATATTGCTGTAATAATGAGTGGGACACAATATGCCAAGCAACATATAGCTACTGTGAAGGTACTTGGTCTGGACCGCTATTAACAAGAGGCGAAACTGAAAAGAAACTAGTTGGTATAACTGATGTTCTTGGTAGACCAACAAAAATAATAAAAAACAAACTTCTATTGTTTATATATAGCGATGGAAGCGTAACTAAACAATTAATAAAAAAATAATATGGCAACAACAATAGCTCAATTAACATTAACAAGCACTGACCTATTAAGTGATGATTTAGAACTTTCTACAGTAGCCTCAATAACAGCTAGTCACACTGGCGGTTTAAGTAGGTCTGCTATTACATCAACAGCTATAGGTACAGCTTCTGGTCAAGTAACAGTTGATACAGCTGATGACTTTGCTGCTCCAAACTTTATATATATTAAAAATACAGCTGATTATCACGCTAGTAATAATGTTGTATATGGTTATTGGAGTGGTGATCCTGACGGAGCAATACTACAGTTGCATGGTGGGCAATTTGCTTACATGCCAACAAGTGGTGATTTTACATTAAAACTTTATACCTCTACTTCCGGTACTGTAGTAGAATACATGGTAATAGGTACAAACGCATAAATAATTAACAAATAAATAAATAAATAAATATGGCAACAACAACTGCAACAATAACAATAAACAGTTCAGACCTTACTGGAGATCCTTTAGCATTGTCTACTACTGCAACTCTTTACAAAGCTGGTCAAACAGTTGGTTTAGAAAATACAAGTGGTGTAGGTAGAACTAAAGTAACTTCTACAAGTCAAGCTACTCTTTATGATGGGGACGCTTACGCGAATGGATCTCATAAAGTTTACTTAGCTAATAAATCTACTGATGCTACAGAATATTTTACTATAGAAATGAACTCTGAGCAAATTGGTAAATTATACGCTGGAGACTGGATGTTTATTCCGTGGGAAGCTAATGCTGATACTAATGACATTAAGTATGCTGCAAGTGTAGCTACTGGCATGGTATTAGAACACATGATTATCTTTGAATAACATTGGCTACTTTACAGCATAATATAACAACAGTATTAACTCAAAATTTATTAGCGGCTGGAGATGATATAAGTAATGCGAAGTCTATAACTATTGCTAATGTTGATAGTTCTAACGACGCTAAGGTTGATCTTTTTTTAAACAAAGGAAGCAACGACTACTATATATTAAAAAACGTGCTAATACCGTTGGGTAGTACGTTAGTATTAGGCCCTGAAGACAATATAATATTTGACAACGGTACATCTGGCTTTTCATTAAGGATACAAGTAGATGACGGTAGCACTACAGCAGTGGCTGTAGACGTAATAATTAAAGATTAATATGAGTATAAGCAAACACATAAGTTATAAAGAGGGCGTGTAT
>Ga0209348_1000982_pt1 | contig 14302 bp, 11 predicted proteins | sample ETNvirenome_2_30_FD_184065 | JGI IMG/M metagenome (GOLD analysis project Ga0209348, IMG submission 184065) | Marine viral communities from the Pacific Ocean - ETNP_2_30 (SPAdes) (version 2) | ecosystem: Environmental > Aquatic > Marine > Oceanic | place: Pacific Ocean | collected 2013-06-22 | reverse complement strand
CATACAAAGACAAGAAGAGCGTATGAGAGTTATTGGCCCTGTTCTTGGAAGGCTAATGAATGAAATGCTACGCCCATTAATAGACCGTGTGTTTGCATTAATGTTAAGAGAAGATATGCTCCAACAAGCACCACCATTAATACAAGGAAGGGACATTGATATAGAATATGTATCCCCATTGGCTATGGCACAAAAATCAAGCAGTCTTAATAATACTATGAAAGCACTAGAAATACTTATGCCATTAGCACAGGCATTGCCTGTTGGTGACCATATAGACCCAGATGGTTTGGTGAGACACATTACAGATAGTCTAGGTGTGCCTAAGATGACATTGAAATCACAAAGAGAAGTTGATGCAATGAGGCAACAGCGTCAGGAAATGCAACAGGCTATGCAAGAACGTGAGGCATTATCACAGGATGTAGCCGATACCGCGCAAGCAGCGCAAGCAGTTAGGATGGTAAGTAAATAATGGAAGAACCAGAATCAATCGTAAATGAAGCCTATACACAAGATAAAATACAAAAAGAAATAGAACAGCTAAGAGATATGTATACTCAGACATTTACATCCGAAAATGGCAAGAGAGTATTTACAGACTTAGCAAATAGATGTCACTGGATGACAACTACCCATGTATCAGGAGATGCTAATGCATCTGCTTATGAAGAAGGAAAACGTGCTGTTTTCTTACATATTAACAATATGATTAATAAGGAGTAAAAATGGAAGAACAGGTAGTCGAACAGGTAGACCAGCCAACTACAACGGTGCTAGAAACACCAGCAGAAGTAGCACAGGGCGGTTCTGGTAACGATTTCTTAAACCAGTTGCCAGAAGAATTACGCTCACATCCAAGTCTATCACCCATCAAAGATGTAGGTAATCTGGCTAAATCCTATGTAAATGCACAACAACTTATAGGCGCAGATAAATTAGCTGCCCCTAAAAACCCATCTGAAGAACAGCTTGGTAAAATACATCAGTATCTAGGTGTACCAGAAACATCCGATAAGTATGATGTTGTCGTAGATGGAAACATAGTAACAGAAGAAGTTGCTAGTAATTTTAAGGGCATAGCACATAAACTTAACCTAACACCTAATCAGGTAAATGGTGTGATGGAGTATTATAAATCTACAGTAAATACATCACAGGAAGAGATTAGCCGACAACAGGAAAGTCTCAAAGAAGAAACCATAAACGGATTAAAAAAAGAATGGGGTCAGGCTTACGATGATAAACTTGCAAGCGTCAAAGGATTACTTGGTAAGTTTGGTGATTCTGATATTTATGAATTAGAGTTAGCTAGTGGGTTAAAGTTTGGCGATGACCCTAGGGTTATAAAGTATTTTTCTGAAATCGCTAACTTTGTTAATTCTTCTACCAGTGAAGATACAATTGCAGATGCCACACAAACACGTAAACTCACGCCTAATGAAGCACAGGCAGAAGTTACTTCTATTATGAACTCGCCAGAATATACAGATAAAAAGAATTATGTAGCACGGCAAAGAGCTATCAATAGAGTTAATGAATTAATGGAAATGATACATGGATAATAATGACATTATCATTGCTAGAAACGAGTTAATATGTAACCTCTTGCAAACTTGTGCAAATAGAGATATTTTAGATATAAGCCAACTTGAACAAAAAGCAGAGTTGCTTTGGAGTTGGGTTATCAAGGGTAGCGGTTCAAACCGTCCTGAAGACAATCGGATAGACGATAGTTCTACGGCAACTAAAAAGCCTAGGCGTGTCCGTGAGGGTAGCACATCGATAAAAGTATAAACGCAATTTGTGAAAGAAGGAGTTAAACATGTCTTCACAAGTAACAACCGCGTTCGTGCAACAATATTCTGCTAATGTGCAAATGCTCTCACAACAAATGGGTAGCCGTTTACGTGATGCAGTTAATATAGAAAATGTTGTTGGTAAGAACGCATTTATAGACCAGATTGGTAAAGCGACAGCACAGCTTCGCACAAGCCGACATGGTGATACACCGCAACTTGATACCCCACACGCAAGACGTAGAGTATCATTAGCATCATACGAATATGCAGACTTAATTGATGACCAAGATAAAGTTCGTATGTTGATTGACCCAACATCACAATATGCATCAGCAGCAGCTGCTGCCATGGGTCGTGCTATGGATGATGTTATTATCGCAGCTGCACTTGGTACAGCATCAACAGGCGAAACAGGTTCTGGTTCAGCTACGCTAGATTCAACAGCAAACATGGTGGGTTCTTCATCATCAAATGATGGATTAACCATTGCCAAGTTGCTTGAAGCAAAGCGTAAGATGGATTTGAATGATGTTGACCCTTCTATCCCACGTTACATTGCAGTAGGGCCAAAGCAGATTGAAGACTTACTTGGTACAACTCAGGTTACCAGCTCAGATTTCAACACTGTGAAGGCGTTAGCTCAAGGTGATATCAATACGTTCCTAGGCTTCGAGTTCATTATGACAAATCGTCTTGATGTAGATACAAATGACATTCGTTCATGTTTTGCATGGGCAGAGGATGGCATTACCCTTGGAATAGGCAAAGATGTTTCTGCAAGAATTGATGAGCGTGCTGATAAAGGGTATGCAACTCAAGTTTACTATTGCATGGATATTGGTGCGGTGCGGATGGAAGAGTCCAAAGTCGTTAAAATCTTCTGTGATGAAACACCAGACTAAGATAGGAGATTAGAAAATGGCTAATGTAAACACAACCCTCGTTTCAAATATGTTGGCATCGCCTCAGGTGGCATCACCATCTAGGACTTTGCATGGCGTGAAACGAGTAGCAATGGGAACAATCGCACTGGCTGCTGGTGATTTATCTGCCACAGATACAGTAATGCTTGCTCCTGTTCCTTCAAATGCAGCAATCGTAACGATTAAGTTATTTAACGATGACTTAGATTCTGGTACAACAAACACATGTGACGTAGGTGTATATTCGGAAAGTGACGGTACGTTTACCGCACTGGATGATGATGCCTATGCATCCGCAATCACAGACCTTCGTGGTGCGGTAGGTGGTGTTGGAACAGATGTTACCTATGAAGCAAGAAACATCAACTTAACAGGTCAGAGAGTATGGGAAGATGCAGGTCAAACATCTGACCCAGGTGGTCATTTGTTCATCGGATTACTATTTGATGCAGCAGGAGATACCGCTGGTGATTTATCTTTCGTGATTGAGTATGTTGTAAACTAAATAGTGAGGGGCAGAGCAATCTGCCCTTCCTTTATTGAGAGGTAAGATTATGTCTTCTGTTGTTGATATTTGTAATGAATCAATGGATTTGTTAGGAGCAGCTACAATAACTTCTCTTGATGAAAACTCCAAAGAAGCCAAACTCTGCAACCGAAGATTTACTACTGTTAGAGACCAAGTATTACGCTCACATCCTTGGAACTCCGCTATAAGAAGAGCATCATTAGCTAAAGACTCTGACGCTCCGCCATTTGGCTTTACAAGCCAGTTCTCCCTTCCAACAGATCCATTTTGCTTACGTGTTTTATCTTTTTATACCGATAGTATAAATCAGGATATAGCTGCATATGAATCACAGGTTATGTTTAAAATAGAAGGAAGAAAAGTATTATCAGATGAAACTGCGTGTAAGATAATATATGTAGCAAGAGTCACCGATACAGAAGAATATGATAGTTTATTATCAAGCACAATAGCACATAAACTAGCCTCTGAAGTTGCCTATGCAATTACAGGAAGCTCATCCTTATCAGGTCAGATATATCAATTATATCAAGCCAGATTATCAGAAGCAAAAGCAATGGATGCTATGGAAGGTGTACCAGATAGATTGACCTCAAGTGAATTTATTGATGTAAGGGTATAATATGGCACGAGTGTCAACCATAGTAACCAACTTCCAGTCTGGTGAATTAACGCCAAGACTTGAAGGAAGGGTAGACCTACAAAAATATAGTGCTGGTGTTCAAACCCTACAGAATATGGTTGTCTTCCCTCAAGGCGGTATTACCAGAAGAACAGGAAGTTACTATGTCAATTCATCAAAAGATGGCGGTGAAATACGTCTTGTAAACTTTGAGTTTGGCGCAGATACCACATCAGAAGAGCCTGTATCTTATGTATTAGAGTTTGGGCTAAACTATATACGTTTTTATAATAATGAAGCGATATTAACAGAAGCCACCAAAGCTATATCAGCTATTACCAAAGCAAACCCAGCGGTGGTTACAGCATCATCTCATGGCTATAGTAATGGTGATAGAGTATTTATCAAAGATATTGTAGGCATGACAGAACTTAATAACCGTGAGTTTACAGTTGCAAATCAAACAACAAATACATTTGAATTATCGGGTATTAATAGTTCTGCTTTTACAACTTATAGCTCTGGCGGTACATCTGGTAAAATAGTAGAAATAACAACCACTTATACAGTAGCACAGGTAAAAGAACTAACCTTTGCACAATCAGCAGACGTAATGTTTATAGCACATAGAAGTCATGCACCAGCGCAACTTACCAGAACAACCACAACTTCATTTACACTTGCTGATATGAGTTTTGTGGATGGCCCTTATGAAGATGAGAATATAGGCACAACAACAATTACATCAGATGCAAACACAGGAACAGTTACATTAACTGCTTCTGCTGATTTATTTGCATCATCTGACATAGGCTCTTTGTTTAGATTCAGAGATATTGTTGAGGTACAGCATGATGCTTGGTCTACATCCGATAATTATTCACAGAATGATTTAGTACGACATAATGGTAATGTATATAAGAAAACAGATGCTGGTAGTGGTGAATCTACAGGAGCGCAAGCACCTGTTCATACATTTGGCTCAGAGGTGTATGGCAATCATACATGGCAGTTCCAGCATAGTGGTACAGGATTTGTAAAAATAACAGCCGTTGCCAGTGCTACATCAGCTACAGCCATCGTGCAGAATAATTCAATCAATGGAAATATCAATACACTTGTATTACCAAAGAATGCAACAGATGGAACAACAAGATGGTCAAGAGGCGCATTTAGTAGTAGAAATGGATTTCCAAGAGCAGTTGCATTTTATGAAGAAAGATTATTCTTTGCTGGTACAACTGCACAGCCACAAAGCATCTTCGGTTCTGTAACAGATGATTTCACCAATCATAGTCCTGGCACAAATGATGATGATGCAATCAATGTAACGATAGCATCTGATAAGGTAAATGTTATCAAGCATTTAATACCAGGAAGGTTCTTACAAATACTTACAACAAGTGCAGAGTTTACCTTATCTGGTGGTACGCAAGGGGCTGCTGTAACACCTACATCAGTAAACGTATTACGAGAAACTACTTTTGGTACATCTAACGTGCGCCCACTTAGAGCAGGAGCAAGTACCATATTAGTGCAAAAGAGTGGTGAGAAAGTAAAGGAAGTTACCTTTGATTTAAATACAGATGGTCTGGTGGGAAGAGACTTAACCATATTAGGAGAGCATCTAGCTAAAGGTGGTTTGACCGATATGGTATGGCAACAAGAACCAGAACTTATCTTATGGTTTGTGCGCTTTGATGGGGTATTAATAGGTCTTAGTTATGACCCTGCAAATAATACAGTGGGTTGGCATCAGCATCCTTTTGGTAATTCTGGTGTGGTAGAAAGTGTAACATCTATTCCAAGCGGTACAGAAGACCAAGTATATTTATCGGTAAAACGTACTATCAATGGTTCTGAAGTACGACATATCGTATATCTAAAATCATTTAATTTCAGCCAGAAAGTAAGAGATGCTTTTTTTGTTGACTCAGGTGTTACCATAGAAAACACAGCTAAGACTATTACAGCTGCTTCATTATCTACAGACCAAGTAAGCAGTGTTACAATAGACTATCAGACAGTTACTATTACATCTTCTTCACATGGTTTTAGTGATGGAGATGATGTAGTTATCAACGATGTTGTGGGTATGACAGAACTAAATGGCGATAGTTTTACCGTATTTAACTCGCAAACAAACACATTCGAGTTGGCAAACCCAGCAACTAAAAGCATCAAATCAATTACCAAAGCAAACCCTGCTAATATAAATATTGACAATCATGGCTTTGCTACCAATGACCAAGTGGCTATTTTTGATATAACAGGTATGACAACAGTTAATAATACAGGTGTTATCGTAACAAAAGTAGATGATAATAACTTTACGATAGGTGTTGATTTAAGTGCAGTAAGTGGATTCCCAGCAGCCAAAGTAAATAATGGCAGTGGTATAACCAGTGGTGCTACAGTCATTGATATTGATAACGTGTCAGGTACGATATCTACAGGTATGGTAGTTACAGGCACAAATATTGCTTCGGGAACAACCGTTGTTGCATTAGCTGGACAAGCAAAGATTACTTTATCTACTGGAACAACAGGTGCAATCAGTGATAATGCAGATTTAGTATTCTTACCAAATAGCGGTGTGGTACGTAAGGCAACCAATGGTACGCCTTTTACAACTTACATATCAGGTGGTGAAGTACGTAAAAAAGTATCTGCTGTTACAGGCGTAAATCATTTAGAAGGAGAAACAATAGCTGTTCTGGTAGATGGCGCAAGTCATGCAGATAAGACTGTTACAAATGGCAGTATCACACTAGATAGAACTGGCGGTGTAATTCATGTTGGGTATAACTATGACTCTTTAGTTAAGACTTTGCGTATGGAAGGTGGTGCAGAAGACGGTATATCACAAGGAAAGATAAAAAGAATACATGGCGTAACAGCACGATTTATAGATACAGTTGGTGCAGAAACAGGGCCAGATGTAGATAATCTTGACCGTATGCCATTTAGAGATAGCAGTATGGCTATGGATGGCCCGATACCATTATTTAATGGAGATAAAGAAATATTCTTTCCATCTGGGTATGATAATGATGCACAGGTTGTTATAAGACAAAACCAGCCTTTACCTATGACCATACTTGCAATAATGAGAAGGTCTAATACATTCGATGCTTAAACTAAGAACATTTGATAAAAAAGATATAGATAACATAGACTTAGAGTTTGTTATTGAAAAGCAACATAAAGATGCTTTCATTGCACCAGAGCGCATACATGGTTATACCTTAATGTATGATGATGTTATATTAGGTATGGGCGGTATTCATTTTATGTGGGGTAAGGTTGCAGAAGGTTGGTTCTTTATATCTAAACTAGGTAAGGTAAAATACAAATCTGTGGTAAAGCATACCTATTATATGTTTGATGTAATAGAAACAGAAAACAATATTAATAGAATACAGGCTAGTGTTTCAGCAGATGACCCAACAGCAATACGATTTGCAAAATGGCTTGGGTTTGAGAATGAGGGTTTGATGAGACAATATGGTGTAGATGGCGGTGATTATTACCGCATGGCGAGGATAAAGTAATGAGTCCTTTACAAGCAATCGCAGTAGGTGGTCAGGTTCTTGGCGGTATCATGGGTGCAAAAGGTGCAAACGCAGCTGCACAATCTGCACAAGCAGTTGCTGAATATAATGCACAGGTTGCTGAAAATGAAGCAATCCTTCTAGCAAGACAGAAGAGAGAAGAAGAAGCTGCGCTCAGAAGGCAGTCTGACAGGCTTATAAGCACCCAGAGAGTCGCTACAGCAACTTCTGGTATCAGAATGTCTGGCAGTCCGTTACAGGCTCTAGCAGATGCTTATTTCAACACAGAGAAAGATGCAGCTAGAATACAATACGCATCAAGCATACAGCAAATGCAAAAGGAATCAGAAGCAACATTATCAAGGCTTGAAGGGCAAGCAACAGCACAAGCATTAAGAATACAAGGACAACAATCACTGCTTGGTGGATTTACCGATGCAGCATCAACAGGAGCAACTTTAATTGCCTAAGATACCATTATACAATCAAGGCGTAGGCCCAACACAAGGATTAGCTGCTGGTCAGTTATCGCCACGAGCAAGTACATCAGCCTTTACCGCACCAGGCAGAGCCTTTGCAGGGTTTCAGCAAACACTATCAAAAGCAGGAAAAGTAGCTGCTGACTTTGAACTAGCACAACAAAAGATAAATGCAGATACATTAGATACTGAAGTAAAATCTATATTAGATGAAGAGTTTTCTAAATTAGAAAGACAAGAGTTAGATGACGTATCTTTGTATGAAGAAGAGTTAGGAAAAATACAAGAAACAATAAATACTAAAATTGAAACTACTCCAAGAATAAACTCAAGATTAAAATCAACGGTTCAAAACAATTTTGATACACGCTTTTCAGCTTTATCCGTTGGTGGAAAGCAAGTTACTTTTGAAAGAAAAAGAACAAATTTAGCAAATTCATTTATAAAAGGATTAAATTCAAACACTGAAAATGCACGAAAAAATCCAGATTTAGCTGAAGCACTTAATTCAGATTCACAATTTATTTATCAAAATGCAAGGGAAGCTGGTGTGGAAAATATGCTTCCGATGACTTCCGAAGAATATTTTTCAAATTTTAAATCGGAACAAATAGCTATTGGTTTGATAAATACACAAGAAAAGGTGCAAAATAAAACTCTTACATTACCACAAGCGCAAGAAAACTTTAATGACGTAGAAAAACAAATAAAAGAAAGTTCTCGTTTAAATGAAATTACATTTGAGAAAGAACAAGATTTATTAGTTCGTTTACAATCTGTCAGACAAAACTCAGAAACAATATTTCTTAATAATAGTCTTGAAGTTGTTCAATTTAATTTTCCAAATTTTGATATTGGCACAGTAAACACAATTCAAAGTGGTCTGCAAAAAGGAGAAACAGAGTTTGTTGTAAAAGATGAACAGGGGAATGACAGGCAGATATCATTTGAAGGATTATCACAAGCAAGTTTAAATGAAATAAATGATGAACTTATTAAATTAACAAGTGCCAAAAGAATTCTTGAAAGAGATAATATCATTGGACTTCTTGGAGAAATGCAAAAAGATGGCGCATCCAATGACAATTTTCAACAAGCAGCAGTAGCTTTGAGAGATGGAGAAGATTTTACGTATCCAAAACAAGATGGCTCAGTAATTTCTTTTAATTCTTCTTTTTTAAAACAAGCAGTTCAACAGGAACTTTCACAGTTTACAAATAATTTGTTAGAAGACCCTGAAGAATTATCTCAAATAACAATACAAGAGTTTGGTGAAAAAGTAATAAATTCAATTAACTCAAAAACAGATATTGAAAATATCATTCTTGGGCGTTCTGATAATATGAGTCAAAATGAATCAGAAGAAATTACTGCGATAACATTACAAACATTGACTCAATCTACGGTACGAAAGTTACAAGTTACACAGGATGAAAATGAACGTGCAGTGTTGTTAGATAGACTAAATGATATTGAACAAATATTAACAAGCTCATTAAATGAACAACAACCTTTTGAATTTAGAACAGATAATATCGGTAAAATAGCAAACAATACGTTAAATGTAATATCTGATATGCAAATAAAACAATTCAAAGCGATTGGAGAAAAAGCAGTAAATACAACTATAAAACAAGAAGTGTTAGATGGTCGTGGTGCAATTTTATCTTTGCATTTTTCTAGTGATAAAATAGAAAAAGTTACCCAATCTTTGATGAAAGATATAAGTATAGAAGAAAAAGATGCTGAAACAAAAAATAGAAAGATAATAAATATAGCTCAAGATACAGGAGTTACACATAAAGAGTGGGAATTTACACTTGAACAGGCTTTTCGTAATGCTAGAGATGCATCTGTTTCTCCAGATTCAGAAGATTTTGGAATGATAACACAAGGATTAAATTTATTTAATTTTCTTAAAAATTATCAAAATGTTTTATCAGACCACACAGATTCTGAACAAAGAGCATTTTTTACAGAATTAAATGAAAGAGTTGATTTTGAACCTTTAGAGCAAGCAATTTTAAACACAAGAAAAGCTATAGAAGACCCTGAACCTTCAAATGTTTCTCAAAGAATTTTAGGCACAGCATACGATAAACTTAAAAAACAAATGGATCCAGGTTTTTTTGGTGGGGATGACCCACTAAATGAAATACCAATTAAAAATTTACTTTTACAAAGAGCGCAAGATTACCTTGAGATTGGTGGAGCAAGAAATGCAACAAAAGCATTAGAATTTGCAAGAGAAGATATATTAAATGATTTTATTTTTATTGAAGGTCATTATCAGCAAATAGATGATTTTAATAAAAACACAACTGTTTTTAGAACAGGCATTGCTGAAGCAAAAAAAATGTTATTAGAAGAGTCTAAAAATAAAGTCACTTTAAAAGTTATTTTAGACCCTTTAGAAGAATATGAAGAAAAAGATTTAAGAATTGTAAAAAGCGAGTTTTTAGAAAATTATATAGTAACTGACAAAAATGGAAGACCGTTAGATGGCGTTGTTCTAGATGAAAAAGGAAATGAAACTATTTTTAGAAGATTGATTACGATTACTCCACAACAAATAAACGAGTTTGGCACACAAGAAATCCAAGAGAAAAGACAGGACGAGGAAAATAGAATAAAAAATGCAGTTAAATTGAATGCACAGAAAGATAAGGCTTTTAGTTCAACAGGAACTTACGAGCAACAGCAAGAATATCTAAAAAGCGCAGGAAGGTATCTTGAAATACTTTCTTTAGAAAAAGATGAACAAGGAAACATTGAATTAATTGAAAGCCCATCTGGAAAAATAATGCTAAAAACAGAAAAAATTGACCCTAAATTTGGGTTTATGGAGCGTCAAAGAGAATCTCTGATGTCTAATTAAATGAATGATATTTTAAACACACCCATTAGAAAATCTTTTAGAAAGATACTTGCTGATGAAAAACGGTTCGTTGCAAGACAAGAAAAAATAGCAGAAGAACAAAACAGAGTTGGTTTCTTTGATGCAGCACAAGCAGCACTGGAAAAAGAAAATAGTTTGTATTGGTTTTTAAGTGGTCTAAATAAAGACGATTATGAAACAGATACATCTAACTGGCTTGATGACAAAACATTTGATGAACTTACAGAAGGTCTGCCAGAGGAAAGTTGGGATTATTTAGAAGAAACTGTAAATCTTAAACACGCAAAAGACCTTAGAGTAAAAGCATTAAAGAGTTTAGAGAATGAACAAACACTTCAATCGTATGGATATGGTGGTGTTGCTTTACGAGTTGGTGCAGCTTTAACAGACCCATTAGCGATAGGTGCAAGTGTTGTAACAGGTGGTGCATTAGGCCCAGCCATCTGGGGTTCAAAAGCGACTCGATTAGGAAATGCCTTTCGTGGTGCATTGGGTGGTGCAACAACAAACGCTGCTATTGAAGGGTATCTTGTTAGCCAAGACCCAGTAAAAGACCCTTATGATATTTTGTATGGTACAGCAGCAGGATTGCTTCTTGGTGGTGCGTTTGGCGGTTTGGCAAAAACAGCACAGCCAGATTTAGAAGATGCAATAGTTGGTTTGAAAAAAGCAACAGAAGATGCACAAGTTATTGATTATGCAGAACAAATGAGAAGGCAGTTTGGAGATGACCCACAAGTGCAAAATTTACTTGGCTCTACTGCATTATCTACAGGTATGAACCGATGGGCAGATGATATTCAAATACCGAATATGGCTACAAAAAAAGATTTTGATAGTTTAGAAAATGCTCCTTTTTCTATAGGCAATCTTCTAATCAGATTTGATATGGTTGGCAGAATGAAACAAAGTTTGTTGAATACAGTGAGAAAAGCAGCATCTTTATTTGGCGAAGATGGTGTTGGTTTTAACAGAAACAATGCAACCATGTCACCGACAGCAGATATTAAAAGAACGATCCTTTACAACACAGAAAGAGGAAAAGTAGCAGAAGTATTTAATCCTGCTGTAAAACAGCAAGCAAAAACAGATGGTGTGAATATTGTTCAAAGAAATTTTACAAGCTATAGACAAAGATTTGCAGAACAGGTAGCAGACCAAATAGAAAATCCAAGAGCAGATGTTTCAGATGCTGTAAAAAAAGCAGCTAATGTAATTTCTTTATCTTTTAGAGAACTTTTAAGAAGAGCAAAATCGGCTGGTGTAAAAGGGTTTGAGTCAATACCAGAAAACTTGAGATACTTTACCCATCTCTGGCAACCATTTAAATTTAAAGAATTCTCTGTTACTTATGGTGAGCAGAATGTAGTTAAATTATTAAAACAATCGTTATTAAATGGAGACCCAGATTTAACAGATGAGTTAGCTGAAAATATTGCTACTGGTATGGTAAGAAAAATTAAAAAATCAGAGTTTGGAAAAGACTCTGGACTGGCTCGTATATTTACAACAGATGAAAAAGACATTCTAAAAGATATATTAGTTGAAGAAGAAATACTTACAGAAGACCAAGCGCAACGACTTATAAATCTGTTTGGGAGAACACCTCTTGGAGAACCAGCAAGAGCTAAAAGAAGGTTAAAAATTGATGTAGATGCAGAACTTGCGCTCCCTGATGGAAACATTCTTCGTGTAAAAGATTTGATGAACAGAGATGCAGAACAAGTATATGATACCTATGCACAACAATTATCTGGACGCATTGCACTTGCAGAGATTGGTATAAAATCAGAAGATGATTTCAGGCAACTGAAAAGAAATATTGACGCTGAAGCCAAAGAAAAAGGCTTAGAAGAAGAAGCAAAAAAACAAGTCGAAAGTTTGGAAATACTGCATGATTTGTTGCTGGGAAGAAACCCATCATCTGCACCACTTAATGCTAAAGCAGGAAGTAAAACAGCACGAGTAGCAAGATTAATTGCTGATTACAATTTTATTAGATTAATGAATCAAGTAGGATTTGCACAAGTTGCAGAGCTTGGAAACATTATCACTCTTGGCGGTGTAAGAGGTCTAGCACAAGTGATTCCTGAGTTTGGCTCTTTGATACGAAGAACAAAAAATGGAGAATTACAAGACCAAGTTGCAAGAGATATTGTTAATTTTTTGGGTGTTGGTAATGAACGTGCTATTAACCAAGCATTTAATCGTTTTGACCCTGTTGAAAATTATGTATCACAAAACACTACTTTTTTTGATAAAACAATCGAAGGTGCTATCTCCTTTCTTCAACCTCTCAAAAGGGTCACAGCAGATATATCAGGAATGGCCCCAATAACACTTATGTTAGAACGTGCTGCTGCACGAACTGCCATGCAAAATATAACAGATGCGGCATTTAAATCAACGAAGATTTCAGCTAAACGATTGGCTGGTCTTGGATTAGACGAAGATATGGCTGATAGAGTTTATAATCAAATACGCAAACACGCTGTTACTGTAAAATCACCTTTCTTCAGAAATCAAAAACTACGACAGACAAACATGGAAGAGTGGACAGATACAGAAGCAAGAGATGCGTTTACCGTTGCTGTTGTAAGAATGACAAGAAGAAGTATACAACAAAATGATTTAGGTAATTTAAATAAATATATGACTGGAACAATGGGTAAACTCATTATTCAGTTTAGAACTTTTATGATTGTATCCTGGACAAAACAAACTTTACATGGTTTGACAGTAAGAGATTTACAGGCAGCGCAAGCATTTGCTGCTGTAACCATGTTTGCTGGAGCTTCATATGTAGCTCAAACACATCTTAATTCTTTAGGAAGAGATGATAAAAATCAATTTCTAGAAGAAAGATTAAATCCTTTAGAAATAGCAAAAGCTGCTTTTCAAAGAAGTAGTTACGCATCGTTAGTTCCAGCTATTGTTGATACAGGCGCACTTTTTTATACAACAGAACCTGTCTTTGCATACGGAAGAACAACAGGTCTAGCTTCAAATTTAATTAATGGAATACCATCTGTTGATTTAGCAAATAAACTTAGTAAAGCAGTTTTAGGTGGCAGTAGGGCCATATTAAATGACGATTTTCAATGGTCAAAATCACATCAAAGAGCTTTAAATTCATCTTTGTTTTTGCAAAATGCTATTGGTGTAAGGAACGCATTTCAGAAACTTGTTGACATTGCACCAGAATCACAAAGGGTAGAGTAGCACTTTGCTGACACAAGAAAATAAGGTATAAGGATTTAAGTAGGAGTAGATATGACAGTCAGTAGCACTACAACAAAAGTCAGCTTTAGTGGTGATGGCACTACCTCTGCTTTTGCCTATAGTTTCAAGATATTCCTAGATACAGAATTAAAGGTTATCGTTAGAACAGATAGCACTGGTGCAGAAGTTACCAAAACAATCAACACAGATTATCTTGTAAGCAATGCTGGTGAGCAAGATGGTGGCACAGTTACCTTTAAGTTTGACACAGG
>Ga0209348_1000981_pt1 | contig 14307 bp, 20 predicted proteins | sample ETNvirenome_2_30_FD_184065 | JGI IMG/M metagenome (GOLD analysis project Ga0209348, IMG submission 184065) | Marine viral communities from the Pacific Ocean - ETNP_2_30 (SPAdes) (version 2) | ecosystem: Environmental > Aquatic > Marine > Oceanic | place: Pacific Ocean | collected 2013-06-22 | reverse complement strand
TAATCTGGAAAGACCAGAACAGGAAGTTATCTGAGTTGTGACCTAACTGTTGTACCTCAGATAATATCTGGGTGAGTTCAGGAGTTAGTGCAGCAAGAGACATAGTTACCTCTGGATGAATTGAATTGAGTTACGAGGGGAATCCCTCAGTCTGCTCCAAAACTAGAAGCAGAGGGAGAGAATCAACAGTTGTTATATACAACAGCAGCGAGCGATAGCGAGCGGGTTAAGCATCAACCACTCTTGCTACTTGATGTATGCCTTTGGCTATAGACTTACGGCTAGTCGTCAGCCAGGCGGTGCCTGCTGAACGTGCAGTAGTGTACATAGGCTTGATGTCTGCTTTGATACCTTTGATTGTGTTAGAAAACATGGCAATAAATGAAACGATGTAATGATTGCGTTAAGCTCGGAGACGCAACCCTCCGTGTAGCAATGATTGTTACAGGTAATTACAGTTCTATCTCGGCTCTGCCGTGCGTAGGCTCTTTACCTAATTTCACGCAGGAATAACAGGGATATTCCACGAAAAACCCAAGGAAAAGCTACGAATGTAACTAAATGTAAATCATTATTACTAATTGTTACTTCTTCTTGTGTATATCAACCAAATACGCAAAGAAAAAGCGAACGAAGTGAGCGATGTTCCGAGCGAGCGAAGCGAGCGGTGAGCCGCGAAACTGAGGGGTGCACAATAGTTCTTTTTTTTCTATACGGTATAGCAAACAAGCAAGCGGGTGGAGAAGAGTCGAGTAATTTTGTACCCTATTTAGCCCTATAAGGAGCCGATTTTGTAGTAAAAAACCCTAATTAGCCCAAAAAATCACCCAAAAGTACCAACTTCCAGGTGATTAAAAGTTACGAGTTTTAGATATAAGCTATTTCTTCTGACTACTCTTAAATGCACTTGCTGCTTTTACTGCTTTACCAAATGCTTCCTCATCTGGAACCTCAAAAGCCAGCTCTTTTTTAGCACTTGTAACAAAATCACGGACTTCTAAAGAGTCTTTACCGTCTTTAGCCATCTCTAAAGCCTTATTTTTTATGGCTTCTAATCCAGCAATCTTTTCTTTTCGACTTTCAGTATCCATCCTTGGTATTTACTAAGTAATTTCCCTGTTTCAATGCTATCACGAGTAGATTTCTTGCTCATAGAATGTATAAAAGAGAAAATGTAGGGATTATTGGTAAATGAGTTCTTCATATCAAGCGAGAGGCTACCAAAGACCAGAAGAAGAGCAGCCAGATTCCAATGTTGCTGAGTTAATAGGTACAGGCTTACTAGCAGGAGCCGGTCTTGGTAGTATTGCAGGCATAAGGTTAGGAAGAGGAAGGGTAGCTAGAGGAATGGACCCAAAGAAGAAAGAAACTATAAGAAAATTAGCTGAACTCAATAAAAAACCCGCAGCTAATGCTGGGGTAAGACAAAAAGATTTAAATACCGTAGATGTAGCACCTTCTAAAACACCTACTAGCATGAAGGAGGTCTATCAAGAAGTATCACAACCTGTAAAAATAAATAAAACTCCCCAATTGACAGGTGCTACGAAAGTTTCTCGTCCTGATACTTTTGTGGATGACTATGTAAGAGACATAGCAGAGCAAAGAATAGGAGAACAACAAGTAGAAGATGCTCTACAAGCCTTTAATCTCACTAAAGAAGCTAGAAGTGAAAGAGCTAGACAATATGCAAATGTTAGACGAGTACAAGCCGCTGCTGCTGACGATATCATTGATGGTTTACGAAGAGAAGCAACTGTAGATCAAGCAGCTACAGCTACTAACTCTGGAGCTAATCAAGAGATAGGACGTGTTAAGCATCGCTTGCAGCAAAATGAAGATGTTAACTTGGCAAAAATAGAGATGGCCGAAGATTTAGCTGACACTGCTATACAACAACAAGTACAAAAAAATAATATTCCCCTAACTGAGACTCCTACTAGAGATGCTGGCATTAATCTTGTTTCTTCTCAATCTGTGGATGGTCTTCCTGTAGATCAGGCTGAGATAGTGGCAACTGGGCAAGGATCTGTGCAAGGGAAACAAATCCTTGAGAACGCTGGTCTTCCTTCTGGTAGTTCATCTGTAAATGATTTGAGTATTACTAATGTAGCAAATAATTCTACACTTAGCCAAGCAGATATAGATGCTATGAATAAAGTAGGAATAACTGGTGTTAAATCTGCAGGAGTTAGAACAAGTCTTCAAGATGATGATTTACGTCGTAAAGAGTTTACTCCACAACAAGTAGCACGTGTTAAGAATACAGTAAGAGTAGAAAAACCTTCTTCACAAGAATTTGTAAATGAGCAATTAGAACAACGTTTAAATAAATTACAACAAGAAACTGCAGAATTAAAAGCAAAACAGGAAACATTATCTAGAGCTTCTGCTTTAATGGCTCAGGGATTACAACCTGGAACAACTAGATTTGATAATGCGTTAGCAGCGGGTATGGTTGGTAGATCAGATCTAAGACCTAGTTCTGGAGCAGACAGAGCTTTAGGTATAACTGATCCGGAGTTCCAAAAGAATGTAGTATTGTCTCAAAGTTTAGAAGGAGCCTTACCTTCAACTCAACGTTTATTTTATGAACAAACCTCTGAAGGTCAAATAATCCCAGAAACTGTAGAGAAGCGTCAGGAACGTCCTGTCCGTATTACTCAAGAAGATACTAAAACTTTAAAATCAGCAGGTGGTCGTATTGGCTCTACAGCTCAGACAAAAAGTGTAATAGGACCTTACGGTATAGAAAGAGAAAATTTCCCTAGAGCAGATATAACAAAACGTCCTACTGATACAGATGGTAAAAAATCTTTTAGCACCCAACCACCAGCTGCAGGGGACCCTAAAGAATCAATGACTATGGCTGAAGAAGTCAGAAAGATCTATAATAATCCTAATATCTCTCCAGAAAAAAGAGCCGCTGCAGCACAGGATTTCTTATCTTCTAAGATGGGTGAATTAAACATCTCTGCAATAGGAGATTCCAAACCTCTAAGAAAGAATCCTTATGGAGGTAGAAGAAGGAGGCTTCGTTGAAAAAGAAGAAAAAGAAAAAATTTATACAAGATGCTATAAAGCGACCTGGTGCGTTTACAGCTAAAGCTGAGAAGAAAGGTATTACCACTGCTCAGCTACAGGAGAATGTATTATCCAATCCAGATGATTATGATGAACGTACCGTGAAACAAGCACGACTTCGTAAAACATTGGTAGGATTAAATAAGAAAAAGAAAGATAAGAAGAAATGAAAGACTCACGTTTAGATCTTGGTAGGTATATAACCAACCCTTTTAACAGAAGAGGAGAGATAACAAAACGTTTAGATTTTGATGATCTATTTACATCTAAGGCAGAAACTGGAGATTATCCTTTTAATCCTTCTAGATTTGAATCTGGGGACTTAACTAAAAAAGCGATGTCCCAGAAGTTAACTCAAAACCCTGGATTAAACTTTGCCCCTAATACTCCTTTCTTTGATGATAATCAAGAAGCAACTTCTGACTATGAACTGTTTGAAGGTTTAGGAAGATTTAATAGAGTTATGGATTATGATTTTGAAAATGGTAGACCATTAACAAATCAGCGTCCACAAGATCAACCTGACTATAACCCCATATGGATTGAAGCTTATGGTATGAGTCCTACTCTTAATCCTGGAGATACCGCTAAGAACCCAATGCCTAGGTTAAGAAATCCTGATCCTAAGGGTTACATCATGAGAAAGGCTGAAAGTAGAGCGGAGAGTGAGGTAGAAGACAAGAGATCTGTGGCTCAGTTGTTAGCTCAACAAGGGTCACCGTCTAAAGCAGCAATAAAACAAGGAGAAAAAACTGAAAAAATAGAACAGGAAAATACATAACAAAGATGACCCGAAGTAAAATAGATTCATCGAGATAGTTTGATGAGTGTAACTGCAGCAGCCAAATTATTACCAGGAACAGCTGGAAGGTTTAAAGATGTCATACCTTTGCTAATGTCTTCCATGCCTGGTGCTTTGTTTTCTGGGGGATTTGCCACGCTTACTACTGGCAATCCTTTAGCAGGTATAACAGTTGCAGGTGCAGATTTATTAGGAAGTACAGCGTTAGCTTCAGGTATTGGAGCGTTAGGTGGTAAAACCGGTATAAGAAAGATATTAGGTAAAGACGTAAGACTTGCAGGAGGTAGGGTCACTAAATTAAGACCAGATGAAGGTATACCTCAAGGAGCTAGAAAAAGTAAAGAAGCATTTGAGAAATTTATGCAAGGTAGAACAGTATTCGAACCTTCTCCAGCACAAACAGTAGGGCAGGTAGCAGGAAGTATCGGAGCAGTGTTAGCTGTAGAACCAATGTTTTATCCTAAAGATCAAGGCGATATTGTTCAACAACAATTATTTCAAAGATATGGTACTAGCCAATTAATGACTAATCCTCAAGCTGCCATAAATAATTTGACATATCTTTCTAGAGACATAAAAGGAGATGAAGTTAGAGATACACAAAATATGAATTTAGCTCCAGGTACTTTATATCAATACCCTAATTTAGCCGGTAATCTGATGGGAGGAATGTAGTATGTTTCCTCAGTTTTTTCAAAATTTAAAAACAGGGTTTCAGAAAGCTGAAGACATAATGTCAGCACGGCAGGATTATAGACATTCAGTTATTGATCCTGAATTTTATAAAAATGTAAGACAAGGTTATCAGGGACCTGATCGTTCAGTAAAGGGAAAGAAAAAAGTAAATATAAAAGGAACAGAAAATGTTGGGGAATTTCTAGGAGCTTATGCCGCTAGAGTATCCACTGATATTTTGTCTGATGGAACTAGACAATTTTATTGGAGATATAACCATCCTCTTGCCATAGGACAAAAGATCGTGGAACAAGCTGTCCCTCAGTTAGGGGATATAAAAAGTCCTGTTCAGAGAGCTTTAGTAACGGGTGCTGTAGGAGCACCTACTGCTGCTTCTCTAGGTATATTTGATGTTACTAATCCTGGTGAATTATTTAGACCAAAAGGTTATGCACAATCTTATGCAGAGAAAGGATCACAGGATAGAAGAAAAACAGCCGAACCTGGTATGGAATTATTTGAAAGGTTTTTCTTAGGTAGAAGAGGTAGACCTTTAAAATATGAAACAGCTAAAAAAGATATTCCTGATCTTACTCCTGAAAGATATGGTCAGGCAATGCGTAGCCAGTACCAAGATCGTGGTGTGCTAGGTTTAGGTTTACTTAAAGGAACAACCGCAAATATAGAAGGATATCCTGAAGTACGTGTTGTAGGTTTTCCTGTAGGACTTCAAGCTGTTGGAGCTACAGCGGGAGGTATAGCGGGACTAAAAACTGCAGCGGGTCAGAATCTAATGACTAATAGAGGATCTAAAACACAAAGATTTAAAGCAGCTGGTATGACCTTGGCAGGATCACTTGGAGGTGCAGCCGCAGGTAAAACTTTGAACATGGCAATAGCCAGTGCTAACAGACCTAAATATTTAACCACTCAAGATTACATGCAAGAATAATGATAGTACTGATAAAATTAAAAGATAAGAACGGAGAGAAGATCTAGTAATGGCTGACAAGACAATGGGAGCACAAGATTTTTTACTGTTTCAGACTTTGCTGAATCAGGTAGGTCCTAGATCTTATGCTAATCAAGCTCTGTATGGCATGTTCCCTAAAACTGCAGCAGCAGCAGCTGGTATGCCTATGGCAGGATATGGTGCTATTCCTATTTCTAAAACAGCTTTGTCTAAAGGAGCAGCAGGTGTTGCAAGAATGGGTTCAACAAGGTTGCCTTTAATACAGGGAGGTTTACAAGCATTAGGTGGAGATCCGATAGGTGGTGTAGGAACAGCTGGAGGAGGTTTCCTTGGAGCTAAGGCAGGAGCAGCCATAGGAACAGCAATTGCACCTGGTATAGGAACGTTGGCAGGAGGTTTAATAGGTGGTCTTGCAGGTGGAGCTGCTGGACAAAATGTTACTAGAGGATTAGCAGGTATTGATGTTAATAATCCATTAACAGGACCAGATATTAGCATTGCAGGTATTCCATTAAGTCAGTACGCGAAGACTAAGAAGAGTTTAGAGAGGGCAACTGAATTAGAGAAGAAAAGATATCAAGAGTTAGCTCCTCTTTATGAAGATGCTAGAAATAGACAGATGGCAAGAGACATGATTAGTAGTCAGATGGGACTAGCTCAGAGCATGTTAGGTTCAGTTTACGGGAGGTAGTTAAATGGAAGTTACGCAAGGAAACTATATGCCATCCAACCCAAACTTTAGAGGAGTTGGAGCATATCAAGGATATAGTACTTCTGCACCTGCAAATCCAAATAAATTTCAAAATTTTTTCAATCAATTTTTAGACCGAACAGTTTTTGGATCTGCAGAAGGTCGCCAAGCAAAATATGATGAATCTAAAAAAAGTATTTTCGGAATGCCTTTACCAGAGTTTGGTTTATCAGAGTATTTAGGGATGCCTGATAGTTCTGTAGCTAAAGAAAACCAAGAGAATGAAAAGATACAGAAAGAAAAGGAAAGAAGAGCAGCGTTAGGACTAGATAATGATGACACATCTAAAGTTCCCAGTTTTGAAGATATCATGGGAATGGATGTTGGAAAATATATGGATAAGGTGGCTCAAGTAGGGGAAAAAGCAAAGGATAGAGATGCATTAAGAGCAGGAATATCTAGTTTAGCTTATTCTCCTTTGATAGGGAGTCAGGCCGCAATGGATGCTGCGGCTAATATAGGACAACTGACCGGAGTTAACATGGCTGCTATCGCTAATCAAAGCAGCTTAATGTCACAAAATCCTACTAAGCAAAAAATAGCTGGTAAATATTTCAGGTAGTAGAATGGCAGTAGGTACCTGGTCGAATCCGTATGGAGCACTAGGAGGAGGATTACCTAGTACAGGTGATATCTCAATGTTTTCATCAAAGCCCTTTGGAGGAGGCAACATGTTTGGAGCGATATTAGGAGGGGGATTAAGTTTAGCCGGTAGTATTTTTGGTGCTAGAGGACAGGCCGCTGCTGCACAGGCTCAGATGGATGCCTCTGCTGATCAGATGAAGAATAACATCATGATGGCTAGAGAAGCTAGAAAAGGTAATCTAGCTAAGTTCATCGGACAGAATGTTGCAGATTATGGATATGGAGCAGATCTAGATTTTGATAGACAGAGAAGAGCAAGCATATTTGATTCCACTAGAAAGCGTGATTTGGAACGAGCAGGAAATATAGCTGATTTTAATGCCATGATAGGAATGCAAGATACACCAGCTTTCAGAGAACAAAAACAAAGAGCCTTTAGGAGAGATTTAGAAAAAGCAAGAGTAGAACGGCAAGCAGCTATGGAAGGCATGTTTGGTCCAATTCGTAGGTCAGCTTAGGAGGTATCATGGGATCTAAAACAACATACAATGCACCTAAGGTAGAAAAGGACGATAGTTTTGAAAAGTACTTAGAGTATCAGAAAGAACGTGAGACTAAGTTAGAAGAACGAGCTCAAGCGGAACGAGAGGCAACGGCTGCAAGAGATCTACAAAGAAGACAAACTGGAGCTAAGGGTTTAACGGGTTTGTATGATCGTACTAAATCTCAATTAGAATCAGGGTTACTTAGTTATGAAGGAGCACAGAATCAATTACAGAGTTATATAGATAAATATGATTTAAATGCTGGTTTTCAACCTGATACTGAAGGCAATACTTTCGATCCTGGATATACAGATCCAACTAAAGGAGCAGGTCAGTATTTGAGTAACCTTCAAAATATTTATGGAGGAGAAGGAGGTTTATTAGAGAAGAAGAGAACAGCCGGTATAAATCTTGCATACCAAGATCTTTTAGGAAGGCAAGCAACAGAGGATGAACTTTCCGGAGCTATGTCTAACTTACAGCTACAGGCTTATGGTGGAGCGGGGATACAGGGACTTAGGGATTCTATCAAATCAGGTAGTGAATATACTAAGAACATTAATGATAATTATCTAGATAATTACTACGACGTCCAGTATGGTAAGCAGACCAAGGATGCTGAAGGAAACATGACTGGAAAACGTATATTTGATTTTGATGCTTCTTTAATGCCTAGTTACGCTGGAGATCTGAAAGAGTCAACTGGAGTAGATGTCACCACCGGAGAGCAGTTCGCAGATTACTTCTCAGAAGGGAGAACTGTTGCAGAACTAGAAGCTCAACAACAGAATATTAAAGACACTAGACAATTCTTGTTCAGTGCGGGTTTAACTAATCTTCAAGGGGATATTGATAAAGAAACTCAGAAGATTAAAAATGAAGGTGCTAGGGATATTGCTAAAATTCAACAAGAAGGTTCTATCTATGGTCAATTATTAGGTGGGTTTAATTTTTAAAAGAATATCTATTGTTATAATAAATTTATACGTACTAACATCATTAATTACCTAGGGGTATAACTATGTCTAAGAAGGATCAAACGCAAGATAATTATTTTGATATTAAAAGATTCCAGCAACTTTTAGATAGGTTAGAAGGATCTAAGAAAAGACAACAAAGACAGAAGTCTGTAGAAGGACGTAGAGACATCTTTGCAGGTGGTCTTGCTAACATGATGAGCAACTTCTAATTTGTTATTATTAATATAGGTTATTGACATGGCTGACCCAGATGAATTTGATTACGAAAATGATGATTACTTTGACCTGGATAAGTACAGAGATGCAGCTGGTATAGCCTACGAATTTTCCAAGAAGAAGATGGAGGATGCTGGTGAACAAGAACGGAAAACAATCGCTAAAGGGGCGGAAGAGTCTAGGAAAGACGAAGAAAGAGATCGTAACCAAGCCAAATCAGCTTATAGCTATTAAGGTCTTTGACCACTGGGTTGATAATTTAGACTCCTCTACTCAGGAGTCTTTTTGTTCTTTTGTTTCTGACAATAATTCTGTAATTGAAACCTACCTTTATTGTAGATTTTTAGGATATGAAGGTAGTGTAGCTTCTTGTGATGCATGGATAAAAGATAATTATAAAAAACCTGACCACAGGAAGAAATTGCTATATGAAATAGATGAGATGCAAGAAGATATAAGAAAGTTGAGAGAGGATATTGAAAATGGTGTTGTTAAAAGAGATGCAGGTGTAGGAAGAATTGCACAGATGCAAAAAGAATTAAGAAGTACTATTTCTGAAATAGAAAACTTTACTAACATGAGGGACAGGAAGGGATTACTTATGGCCGGTGCAGATCGTGCTATTAGAGAGTTAATGTTTATTTTTAAAGATGATCCTATAGAAACTCCTTTAGAAGAAGCTACAATGAGTGTCTGGGCTAGGATGCAGCTGGAAGAATAGTACAGTTAAAATAAGGAGAAGTGAATAAATAAAATTGTTGCATAATGGCTAAGAAAAAAATGCCACCTCAGCTACTTGAATATTTCAAGAATAAGAATGAGAAGAAAGAAGATGGTTCTGAGATGAGTGACAAAGAAAAACGCATAGCAGCTTTAGATAAAGCTAGGAAAGCTAAAAAAGCGGCTAAGACTTATAAAGATAAGAAAGGAGCAGAGAAGCCAAAAGATAAGAAGTAAGTTAATATTTAATAGTAGCTTCGTTATTAATTAGTGCCTTCATATACTCATCTAGCTTATAGACGTAATGCTAAAGCGGCAGCTCGTAAACAACAGATTAAGAAGCCTAAAAATCAAGAAGCAATACAAAAAGCTAGAGATGACTTTGGATATTTTTGTGGGTATGTAGCTGATAAACCACCGGCAGAACATCATAAGACTTGGCATAGACATTTTGTTACTAACGAAGATAGTAGTTGTTTATTAAAAATTGCAGGACCTAATGTTGATCTCCTAGCTCCTAGAGGATCAGCTAAATCAACTGTATTAGGTTTATTAACTGCTTGGGCTATTGGTATTCATACACAGGCTAAACAACCTTTACAGGTCTTATACCTGTCTTACACCGTGGATATTGCTAGATCCAAGTCTGCAACTATTAAAAGAATTATAGAAAGTAAAAGATATCAGGAAGTATTTCCAAAAGTAAGATTACTTAAAAACGTAACCAGTAATGAATATTGGTCAATAGACCATAAGTTTGCAGGTATAGACACTACTGGTGAAGAACAATTTACCTTATGTGCTGCTGGACTAAAAGGCTCAGTTACATCTAAGCGTTCTCATTTAGTCATGATTGATGACGCTATAAAATCATCAGCTGATATTGCTAATCCAGATATTAGAAATCAGATGAAAGAGAACTGGAATGCTGTTATAGCACCTACTATGTTTGAAGGAGCTAGAGCTATTTGTTTAGGAACTAGGTTTAGACACGATGATATTCACGCTACTACTTTTAACGAACAGAATAATTGGACACAAATTATTTTATCGGCAATACTGCATGATGCTAAAACAGGAGAAGAAGAATCTTATTGGCCAGAGATGTGGTCACTTGAATATTTAAAAGAGAAGAAAAGACAGGCACCTATAGCTTTCTCTTTTCAGTATATGAATCAGATAGTTAGACAGAATGAATTGTCCTTAGCTCCAGAACTAATTGTTAAAGCAGAGATATCCACCGAGTTTGATACGTTAGGAATAGGAGTAGATTTATCAGCTGGTGTAAAAGAAAGAAATGATTATACGGTTATGGTTCTCGGAGGACGCATTGAAGATCGTATTCATGTAATTGATTATCGGCGTATCCGAGTTATGGGTAACCTAGAAAAATTAGATGCCCTAAAAGAGCTCCTATACGACTGGTCAATAATAGGAAAGGATGCCAATGAAAATTATTTTCCTACCTACTCTACATGCGATGTCTGGTCAGAAGCTGTGCAGTATCAGGCTTCTTTAGAAGCCGATTTTAAAAGAGTGTGTCAGACTAATGAAGGTCTGTATAATTTAATCTGGCATCCTGTAAAAGGATTCAGAGCAGATAAACTTGCACGTTTCAGGGGGATAATGGGTATGTTTGAAGATAGAAAGATAATATTCAATAGATATAGAAATTTTACGAACATGTTTGAAGAGTTAACTAACTTTGGTGTTAGTGGACATGATGATTGCGTTGATGCTTTAGTTTGGCTTGTAAATGGATTAGCTCGTAAAGGACAACTTCATTTAGACTTTTAATAGAGGGTTATAATAGAACTATGGGACCTGAGTATATTGCTATCATATTTAGTGCCGTTATCTCCTCTCTGACAGGAGGTGGATGGATCGCCAGTAAAGTCTTAGAAAGGCACCGTGAGAGATTAAGGGATGCTATACAAACAGTAGAGAATCAAAGATTACGTATTAATGCGTTGGAGGAACACGTGAACCGTATGCCACTGGAATATGTTTTGAAAGTAGATTTCGTTAGAGAACTGCAGGAAATGAATGATCATTTCAGAGCAATCCATAATAAGCTTGATAAACTAGTAGAAAAGCTTATAGACAAATGAGTTATGTTTTAGAAGTAAAAGAAGCCTCAGACGGTGAGTTATCACTGAACTTACCAGAAGAAATACATAATGAATTAGGCTGGATTGACGGAGATTTGATTGAATGGAATGTAAAAGGCCCAGGCTTAGTTTTAAATAGATTAAATGATCCTTTTAGATATGAAGTAAACGAAGAGTAGAATATTAGAAAAAGTATGGTGTAGATCATGTTTAATTTTGGTGGCGGGGCAGGACCAGGAAATAGCGGAATGTTTCAAGGAGCCTTAAGTTCAGCACGAGGAATAACTCCTGAAGATATGAATAGGCTAATTGAAGCATATAGAAAAGAAGGAAGACCGCTTCCCTCTAATTTAAATCCACCTCAAGGCACTAATCCTAGACCTCTTGCAGGCGGAGCAGGTGTTGGCGGATTATTGGGAGAATCAATGGGAAATGTGGCTGGCATTAGTTTTGATATAAATGAAAGCCCAAAAAATAGAAAGATGAGAGGAATTAGAAAATTATCCGAGACAGGAACTGGAGGAGAAAAAGATGCAGCAATAGAAAAAATGAAACAAATGGGAGGACCACAATTACCTTTAGCCTTGGGTGGTGGAGTATTTCCAGTAGGAAACATGGGAGGAATGATCGGAGGACTGATGAGTAGAGGCATAGTTAATTAGATAACAATGGCACAAGATGATTCCAAATATACCAAACCCGGCTTACGTGAACGTATTAAAGACCGAGTCATGGCCGGAAGTAAGGGAGGAAAACCCGGACAATGGAGTGCAAGAAAGGCTCAGATGGTTGCATCAGAATATAAGAAAGCTGGTGGAGGATATAAAGGTGGGCAAGGAAAGAAACAGAAAGATTTAAAAAAATGGGGTAAAGAGAAATGGATGACAAAAGATGAATATGAAAAACGTAGTAAGGCAAAAAATGCCGCTAAAAAATACAAAGATTCTAAAAAGTAATCATGGAAATTCCAGCAAAGATAAAAGCCATGCCTGGCCAGTTAAGAAAATCAGCTAAGTTACATGCTTCACAAGCAGATGTAATGCAAGACTTTCTCGATAATTTTGTTAAGGACATGAAGAAGAAAGATGGCTGATAAGGCAATACGAAAAGGTTATACTAAACGTTACTTACCAGAAAGTGCGTGGGCAAAACTTTCTAAAGAAGAAAGGGAGGAAACTGATCGTAAGAAAAGAGCCGGAAGTAGAAAGGGAAAGCAATTCGTAAAGAATACTAAAACCGCAGCAAAAGCTGGCAAAGCTGCTAGAGCTGCTAAGATGTATAAAGGTAAGCGTAAAGGATAGTACATGGGAAACAACGATCCTAAAACTAGATTAAAAGAGATAATAGATTCTTACCTCAACAAAGATGGTGGAGGAATGATAGACACTGGGATAGTAGCTTCACATCTAGCCCAAATGAAACTCTTTGGAATTAGACAAGGTGTAGAGTTTTTCCCAGCCCAAGATAACTTTGGAAATCAAAGAAAAGATTTTGTAGATAGAGTAGTTAAATATAACCAGCTTGATACTAGACTAGATTCCATATGGGATTACTTTCTTTGTGATGGACAAGGTATTTTTTATATCAGACCCACTAAAACTAATTACAGATTATATTATTTTCGTAAGCACGAATATAGAAGTTATTATAATATTGACGGTCAACTTGATGAAGTTGTAATTATATACAGTTATAAAGTCCGTCAAGGATCTGGTTACCAGCAGGAAGTAATTAACCAAAGTATCAGTGGACCTGATATGTTAGGAGCTGGTGGATCTAGAAGATATATTAGATTGTCTATTAAGAAAAAAGTAATTCAAGAAACACATTCTGAAGGTGAAATATCTTTTGATTCTACTTATCAAGGAATAGCAGGTAAGACTAAAACGTTTACTAATAGTTTAGGATTTATTCCTTGTGTAGAGATATTTAATAATGCTAAAGGATTCTCAGCTGAAGGGGTAGGGGAGTTTGATGCTTTAGCTAATCATATTTGCACTCATGATGAAATGATAAGGACTATGCGTAAAAACGTTCAGTTCTTTGGTAATCCAACTTTACTGTCTTCAAGACCTAAGACAGATTTAATGGAGTCAGGGGAGTCCACTGTTCAGAGACCTTCCATTGCAGCTAACTCTGGTTTTGCTGGCATGAATCCTCTGAGTCAATCTAGATTTAAAACTGATCCTTTAGCTCGTGGTGTTGATGGACAGATAAGAGTACCAAGAGTCATAGCAAATTTAGAACCAAATGATCGTGTTGGTTATATTGTCCCCGATGCAATCACTGGAGATCAAAACTCTTTCTCTAGGCAGTATAGAGAAGAAATAAGAACTGCTTTAGGAGGAGTGGATGAATTATCTATTTCAGCTGGAGTAACAGCTACTGAATACAAATCCTTGTTTGGTAGAGTTGCAGCAACAGCTAAAAAGAAAGCTGCTTCTGTATATACCTACGGAATTTGTAGATGCTTAGAACTAATAATATATCAAGAGGAGCAATTATTCCGTGACACTTTAGCTGCTGCTGTTGGTCTAGAAAAACCAGTAGATTTAGAAGAAGGTGCTTCTGAACAAGAAATAGAACTTTATCAAGGTGCAATAAAGTTCTATGAAGATCAAGTAAAACAGTTATTAATGGCGGCTTTACAGGCTCAACAGATTCCTCCCGGTGTGAAAGGATTGATTCCTGATGGAGATTTAAATATGCAGTGGAGATGGTTAGGTCCGGTCTATGAGGACTCAACACAGGATACTCTCAACAATTCTATTGTTGTAAGAAATCTTCAAGAATTAGGCGTTGATAGCATAGAAGCATTGAAGTATCTCTTTCCGAGCAAAACGGATGAGGAAAGGGCGGCCATGT
>Ga0209348_1000980_pt1 | contig 14309 bp, 3 predicted proteins | sample ETNvirenome_2_30_FD_184065 | JGI IMG/M metagenome (GOLD analysis project Ga0209348, IMG submission 184065) | Marine viral communities from the Pacific Ocean - ETNP_2_30 (SPAdes) (version 2) | ecosystem: Environmental > Aquatic > Marine > Oceanic | place: Pacific Ocean | collected 2013-06-22 | reverse complement strand
CAGCACTGCAATTCAATATGGTCGAGGTTTAGATCCTTCTTTCGAACCCGGCTTTGTAAGAGACGGAGATACATTTATACCAAATGATTTTGTTGGACTAAATACAAATATTAATGAACCTATAACTAGCTCACAAAATACACTTGGATATACAACGATAAATACTACAGAGCATGTTGCAGGGTTCGGTAAAATTGTAGAAGTCAATTATGTAAACAGTATTTTTAACAATATCAATTTAACCACTGACAACCCTGAAAACATTCCCAAATCTTCAATACCACTTGTTTTAAACTCTCTTCTTCATCATCGAAATGGACCCTATCAGCACCCTTCGTGGAAGCAGATCAGAGGCGGTGATCATCCAGTAGCGCGCCATTTAAGACTTAACAACACAATGTCTGTTGAGACAAACAACCCGCGACCAACTGATTTACCAAGTCATTATAAGTTTGAAGACGGTAACTTATATTGGGATAAAACAAATGGCGACTACAAAGCACAAAGAGAAATAGAGGCGTACAACGGACAAGGCTACAACTCTAAATACGAACCCCACCCCGGTAAAAAAATTGGCAAGTCTAAATTGTGGGCAAAAAAAATTACTAACAATTCTGATTTGTTGCATTTTTATGAGCCGGTAATTATATCAAAGTACAAGCCTTTTAGATACAATATTGACGTAGGCGACAAAACTGCAGTCGGTGTGCAAAGCCTGACAAACCAAATGCACTTTTTCACTAATGACAAATTAAACGCTAGACTTAGATTATCATCTGGCAATCCTTCTACTAGTTCTGCAAACAATATCTATACTAAAAGAAAGCAACAATATTACAAATTGTTTCACAGTGCCAAATCTGCCGGCGCTAGTAATTTTATTTATTCTGAGCGCTTATTTCCAAGAGAGATTAATGCATATAGAGCATTTAAATTACAGCGTCCAAATTATGAAGAAGTTGCAGGCGACGGCCATAATGGTTATGATAGACAATGGGGCGAACAAAGATTTTTTTGGACGTCCACTCAAGGATCTCCGGCCAAAAACGCAGTGTCTAATGGCACAACTAGGCTAAGAACAGATCTTACTGCTCGTAACTCTTTAAACTTAATCCAAGAAACTCAATACAAAGACAACACAGGACTTACTGCAACATACGCCAATTTAAGCGGAAGTGCTAACAGCGGCAGAACTATTTTTGCAACTTCTAGTGAGGGTGGCACTGGATTTAATTATACTGGAAGTTACATAATTGATGGTATTGTCACAAATGGAGTTAACTCACTAACCGGTGGATTAACGCAGGCAGGCGACGGAAGGACAACTGTTGATTCGCGCCCTAGCGCTAGTTTTGTTCAACATCGCCTTTACCAGCCATTACCTTTGTCGGCATTAAGTGTGTGGCCCCTTGATCCAGCCCCAGGGGTGTATAACCCAGGCAGAGTACACACTTCTAGCATCGGCGGCCAAGGAACAATGATTGGACTAACGCCTCATGATTTAGGATCTGCGATTAGCGGAGATTCTCAAAAAGTTGTCTTGTCTGATACAACTGCAGTCTTTTTACAAAACGCAATTGAAAATTTGCTCACTGGTGCTGCTGGAGAACTAGTGTATAGTACAAAGCCAACCATATTTTTTAACCGCAACAATACTCAAACAGCAGATAGCGGAGGCTATGGAAAAGTAATTGCTTCCGCACAATACCATAGACACACCTATCCTTATAACTCCCCGTTTTATGCTACTGACAAAATTAGAGGCGATGTTCCAAATTATGATACTTATTCTGAATTTTCTAATCTTATAAAAGAAAGCGGAAGAGACTTCGCGATAGTACCAGAATTTAATATGTCTGAACATGCTGATTTTTATAATAGAAGATACTTGCTAGGTGCTCTTCGTGATGTACAGATTTACACGCAACGAGAAGTCAAGCAACAATCTGCTACTAATACTAGTTTTAAAAATCTATTTTTGCCTCAGAGGCTAAGCCAATATATCAATGAAGTTCAAACAGCAGGCCGCGGAACTAATCTAAGATTTTTAAGCCTACACGGCGCCGACTTGACACAAAGTGCACCTGGTACATTTACGACTTTTGATGAATATTCTCAAAATTTAGGAAACGGAGATTACGGACCCTTATTAAGGTATGACGATTTATCAGGCACTTACACCTACAAAGATGAGTTTTCTGCTCACGTAGACCAGGTCGCTGATGTTGTTAAGTTTAACCAAAAGTATTCTCATACTGATAAGTTAGATAATTTTTCTCACTTAATGGTGCAAAAGCAAGGATTTAGCAGCAACGAACAAACAATACCGAGCCAGATTACTATTAGATGTTCTGCTGTCAAAAAAGGTAGAATCAAAAATGGCTTCTTTCCTGTAACAAGAACTTTACAAATTGTAAAAGATTTTGAAAAATCAATTTTTGGAATTGAAAATCCTCAAGATAAGCCTGCTGGATACGCGCCGCTACACAATAGGAAGTCAGCGAATACCCTGTTTAACAACGATGCTCTTGCGAAGCAGGCGCTAATAGAGCCATTGTTCGCTCCAGGCGTGCTTTACAACTCAATCAAATCAGGCATTGCAGTTGATTGGCCAATATACCAAAGTCCTGCAGAAGGCGGCGATCGACCGCCTATATATTACACTCCGCAGGCATTTGTTTCTGCTTCTACTGCGCATACATATATTACAAGACCGCCTCATAGCCCCAACAGAGTTAGGCATGTCGCAAGTTCAAGTTTTAACTACGGAGGGTTTCAGATGCTCGGCGCTTCACGTTGTATACCGGCGATTATAAATAATATTCCGAGTTCTAGGTTGCCGTTTAAAGCACTATACGATTATTCTGCTTTAGAAAGAGCGCTTCCCAAAAAGACAAAACTTTATATTCCTACTGATTTTATTGATTTAGACAGAGTTTATGTTTTTAGCAGTGGTACAACTGACCTCAGTCACGATGATGTAAGGTATACCTCTAATTCGACTTTGGCATCTACATATTCCTTGCCCTTTTTAACAAACTCTGCTCACCCAGGGTATTCAATTCCAACCAGGGATCCAGGCGAAACCTTTGATCCCGCGCTGAATCCAGCGGCTGTGAATATTCTTAACAGCGTAAGACATCCTGCAGTTGAAATAAGGCAACGTTTTCAACAAAATTTTGATAACTACAGCGTTTACTATCTTTATTTTTCATCGATCAATAACTATCTGGCTGAAACAATGAATTTTTTCTTAGCTGATGTAGAGGATGACACTGCTGGCGTTAAATTACCAGTAATTATGCCAGAAAATTTAAGAAAAGGGGCTGATCAGCAAGAAGCAGGCGTAAAATTTGACAACGACTTAACAAAACCATACTACATGACAGTTAAATTATCGATGGGCATTGATCAGGTTAATGCTGAAGGCCCTCGACGATCTGGCATGCCAAGAGAAACTGCCGATATTTTTGCTGGATCTTCAATGCGAGGGTATTTGTATGGGCCACCTATTGAGGTCGCTCCCCACCGCGAGCCAACGTTTGAAGAGATACGCGACACTAAGTATTACCCTTACGGCGCGCCCTCCTCGTCTTTTACACCTGTACCAGGTACTAAAGAAATTATAAGGGACATAGGTGTTTTAGCGAAGCCTTCTAGTGGTGCATTCCATCCTAACGCATTTTGGGATTATCAAAGTTACTTTAATTTAAACTTGCAAGATCCAGCCTACCAGGCATACACTCCACCTTACTTTTATGGTGATAGTAATTATGTTTTAAAATTCATACCAGAAGATTCACCTGTTGGTGGCGGAACTAATTTTACTTTTGAAGACGTGTGGTCTTTTTCCACATCTGATGGCGCGTCTTATTTTGACCAGTATAATACAGGCTCTGCAGAGCGCTTTAATACAGGCAGTAGCGATCTCGCTGCTCTTTGCCCATTTATGCCTGCCACCGGCTCAGTTTCTGCTGGTTCGTTTAGTAGAATGAAAATTGATGCCAGTATCGAGTTCTCACAACCGTTTAGCGTAACGGATGTTACAAACAAAGACAACACCTTTTCTACCGCTTACATAGCGCCTTGGTGGACATGTCCAGTATTAGATTTTTCTTCTTCATACTCGGCTATCATTAACAGTGCAACTAGTGACGGAGTGACTTCCGCAGATGGTGAATTTATTGGACGCGGCTCCCCAATATATTCTGTTATTGAAAACACGCATCATGACCACACAACAGGTCGAGGATTGTGGGGCGGCTATGGCACTGATCCTTATGACCAGTTGGCTATGGAAAAAGCCAATCCAACGTCTGCTGAGGTAACAAAAATTCGTCTCCGTCAGCCAGGTTTAACGATAACTCCAACTGGCCGTTCCGAACGTAGCGACAGCACTACTGGAAAAGGAATATATTTGAGCGTTCATGATAACTTTGCTGGTCGAATACTTGCAACTTCACCTGCGCAAATAAAAGAAAATGATGATGCTTCAGTGCCTACTCAAGTTGAGATTGATGGATTTTTCTCTGACGCAACGTCGACTGCCTTCGGGGCTTCAGTTGAGAAAACCGGATCTTTAGCAGAAAAACTAGGCTTCTCTTCTAGAAGATACGAAATTGGTAAAATATCTCAACGTGGTAAAACATTATCTGAGGCTGTCATAGTTATTCCCTATCTAGAAGAGCCATTACAGATTATACCAAAAAAAGTTACCTTTTCAAGCGGTGTTGACGTGGGAACACAACTTCCAGCTTTTGCTAGGGCTGATCAGGTTGAAGTGACTGTGACCGGTGACACTGATTTTGGCCAGGTATTTCCTGGCGACGAAGTATACGCGACTAGGGAAATTATACCTGGCAAGCACTTTTTGCCGATTCATAGATCTTTATTCCAAAACGCACTGAGTATGATTATGGCTAAAAAATATCTACCGGAAGACCAGCAGGCGGATATATATGGCTTGCAAGATTTTACAGACGAAGCATTTAGTGCTTTGCTGACTTCAGACGTAGGAAAAATGATTGATAAATTAACTGGCTACTCACAAGGAAACGGCGCTTTTAAGCAAGCGGCTACAGAATTTCAACTTCCACCTGAGTTTGATTTTGTTCACAACTCTAGCGTAGATCCCTTCCAGATGATTGTTCTTCCATTCAACCATCAATTTGATCACCAAGATCTTGTTGACATATACCAAAATATAAATCCAAAAATTACAAAAACAATTGAAACTGATATTAAGGAAGCAGTCTTGAACACAAGCGGCATCGAAGGTTTGGAACAAGCAACTTGGATGCCAAAAGTATATACAGAGTCTTTGCAGTTTGTAAAAGATCTTGCATTTTCTGAAGAATTAGCAAGGCTTTTAAGCACCTCCCAAAACACTTCTATTCTTACGCCGGCACAACTGGAGTCCTATAAGGCCCTAGCCCGCGCCAGTACTGAGTCTCTGTCCTATGAGGATGTTAGTTCTGTCAGTTTAGCCGGCCATGGCTTTGAATCATTTTTATACCCACCAACAAAAATTATAGAGGAAAACAGTGTTTTAAAAGAATTTGTAGAGCCTAGTATCGGCATAGACCCAAATGATGATAATTCAATTAAAACATCTAAAGATTTTTATAGCAAATTAAAGTTCATGGTATTTAAGGTAAAGCAAAAAGGAATCAAGAATTACGATCAATATAGAAAAAAACAAATCGCTGCTGCTGTAAATACCAGATTTGAGCGTGGCACCAACTTTGTTGCTGAAGGAACAGAGGTGTTAAATAGCTTAACGTACTCAGAAGTCTACGGCGCAAACTGGCCTTATGATTATTTTTCTCTAATTGAGACAATTAAAGTAGATATAGAAATAAAGGTTGATGAATAGTGGAATTTTTTGATAAAAAAGAAGAGGTTATCGATATTGAACTTACACAGTTTGGACGTCATCTCTTATCAAAAGGGAGATTTAATCCAAAATTTTATTCGTTCTTTGATGACAACATCATATACAATTCAGACTTTGTTAATTTATCAGAATTACAAAATGATTCTGAAGACAGAATTAGAGACACTCCTACAATGAAGCCTCAAGTAAGCATATCTTCTCTTGAAAGAAAGTTCACAAATCAATATGAAAAAGTTTTTGTTACCGGTGAAGTATCTTCAGGAGACATAACCTTTCAAAATACCCCAGAAAAAAATTATGCACTACCGTCGCCTCTAGGTATGAGCGACATAAATTCTGAATATTCGCCTTCTTGGACTTTGAGGTATTTAAATGGCGCGTTGACAGGCACAGTTGAGAACATCAGCCTTACAGAAAAGACTGGTGGTAATAATACTGTTTTTATCCCACAACTTGAAAGCCATGTCACAGTCCGCGTCGAGGCTCTTGACGCTGCTGCTAATGATTTAGTTGCAGACGAAGTTGAGGACGCGCCATTTTTGTCAGAGTATGAGGTGCTTTCTGAAGAAGACGAGTTGTTTATATTATTAAAAGTATCAGAAAACAATGGTTTTTTTCAAAAAAAGAATTTTGATATAGAAATATTTGAAATTCAAGAGGAAAACCAAGATGGCACAATAATAGAAACTCTCACGCCACTTTTTTTCCCAAAACAAAATGACCCTGATACAGATTTAGACTTCTTAAATGATGTTGAACCTGCAACTGATGAAAGTTATGTTGATTATTATCTAGACGTGCTTGTTGACGACGAGATAGACAGAGAAATAGTTTGCGAACTTGATCCTGATGTCGATAAAACCCTTGGCGTATTTGCAGATCCTAGAACTCAAGAATGTCAAGACATTATCAATAGACGTAGAAGGCAAGTGTTTAATATTTATGAAGACGAGGCTGATGCCGGGGGAGAGATCTGCTAATGGCTACAGTAGAAGACTTAGTTACAGGCGCCGGCTATTTGCCTCATGTATATTGCAAGAGCATACAAGTTGAAAACAATCCTTCGTATGATGACGGCGCAACAATACCAACGGATTTAAATATTGTTTTAAATTTAGAAATTTATCAAAGTGTTGAGACTTTAACTGATTCAAATTTCTTAAATAGTTTTAAAGTTAATGATGCTAGTTTAATGGATTACATATACATACAGATTTTGCCTGGAACTAATATTAGCAAACTTAAGCCAAGCAACAATCCATTAAGCCAAAATCCTGTTGGCAATGTATATTTAGCAGAGCAGTATTTAGGTGATGGCTCTCTGCCTCGCTTAGGGCACGACGGTCTTTTAAAGAATGCATCAAGCGACGTTTTTTATCCGACGCCAAAACTGTGCCGGCGATTAAGATTATCAGACTCCTCTTTGCTTGGGAATATATCAGGTCAAGATGGCCTACTAGGTGGCTTGCAGTCTGGAAAGGTCCGAGAAGAAATAAAATATGGCAGACCATATTATGTTATACCATTTAAAGTAACGCTGCAAACAGCCGCAATGTTGAATAATTTTGGTGTTCTTATGTACACGATGATTGATGTTGTACAGTTTGTAGAAGACGCAGGCATAAGTGAAGAAATTAATTTTAACATCGATCAACTTTTAGAATCTGCAATATTTGAAGGACCTGTTAACACAGAAATAATCTTTGAAAATGGTCAAGTTAGTCAAGAAAGAGAAACATTTTTCTTACCAGATGGTAGAATATGGGAGGGTTCTGTGCATTTACACGCGCAGGGGATTAATCCTGACCCATCTGGTTTTTCCGGCGATGGCTCTTATGGTCCAAACAAAGGCTGGATGGCAGGGCAGCGCCACATTATAGATCAAAACCAGCCAAGATTAAGTTTGCAATTGTTGCAAAATTACAAAATACAAGACTTAACAGATATTACCTCTGGCGCGCAGCCAGAAGGCGCGACAGGAATTGATCAGCTTGATGCTATAAACAATACTATATCAAATGCAATCAACGACTTTATATCGCCATTTGACAAACTTAATAAGAAGTATTTGTCAAAGTTCGGAGAGGGAAGTGATTTAGCATACTTAACTGGTGGGCAAAAATACTACGACAATGATTCAGAGTTTTCAAAACTTTATGTTAGTCGTGACAGAGACAATAACGCTCGCGGAGTATTCTATATAAACATGCTTAATTTTATGTTAAGTAATTCTAAGCTATTCGCTTTGCTTTTTAACCAAAGGCCAAATATAAATACTAATCAGCAAATCTTAAAATTTTTAACTGACAACGCATTATCTAATTCTAGAATTTTAGATCTTAAGTTAAAAAGACGCAGAGTACAAAGAGATCAATCTGGTATCAGAAGAGAAACTTTTGCAAACGATACAGCATATGAAGAAGCACCTAAGATGATTGGTCGTTTAAACGACCAAGGCGCGTTTTCAACACCTAACCAAACAGCGGGACTGTCAGAAATTGATATTGGCCCTCCGTCTGTGCAAAGATATTTTACTTTTACAGATACAGATGTCGGTCAAATGTCAGCAGGTATATATGAATACGAAGTAGAGATAGAATTTTTAGATGGTACATATAAATTTATACAAAACTTACTAGACGAGATAGTAAACAGCAAAAAGTTTGTCGATCAATATTACGATTTTTCTTTGCAAAGTTATCCAGTCGACTCATCAGACACTAGAAGTTATTTTGGATCCTTAACTGGCTACAACACAAACTTCTCAAGATTTAAGCCATATTACAACAATGGTGCATATGCTAGTAAATTTAAAAATGATGTTGAAAAACAATTTGGAACTCAAAACCCAGGCGACGCGCTTATCGATTCAATAGCATATGCTAACTACATTTTTAACATAACAAATCAACTTAGCCCTTCTAAACTAAAAGCGCTAACCAGTTCAACATCTGGTTCACCTATGGGCATCGAACAGGTTTTAAGATTGGCTGACGCCACCATAAAAGCAATGCGCACTGTCTTGCAGACTACAAAAAGTAGTTTGTCTATGCCGTTCACAGAAAAGACTGTTTCTGATGAATATAATTTAAGTAATTTTACGAGCACATCCCCTGTGAGATCTACGATATCAGACACCCACGCGTTTTCAGAATTATTTGAGGCGACATCAGAAGATAGGGTATACATAGATTATTTAACTTTTTATGGTGAGCAAAAGTATGATTATCATGGTGTTAAAAGAATTAATAAATCTGATTTTATCAATAGAGTTAAACTAGACACTCTTAAATTTACTAACGCAGCCCGTGGCTCTGGTTTCGATGGCACTGCACCAATTAACTTTGCAGAAAGTGGCTATGGTTTTCTTAGCCCATCAAAGATACAGTTTGCCGCGGCCGACGAGGTTTTTTCATATGATGCTTTCCGGCCAGGAGCAACAAGCTACATAGAATACTTTGCTAACGAATCAGCCGTTGTTGACGAAGTTAGCCCAACAGATTTTCTTTATTCTGAAAACTTTTTTGATCAAACAAATAATGAAAGAGTTTTACTATCTATGATAGAGTATAATATCGCTTATGGTCGAGCACGAGATGCAGACGTGACTAGTGGCTTTAAGACTGGGGTTGATGCATTGGCAGAACAAGTTATCGAAGCAGTAACAGATGAACAAATACAAGCAAGGGAAGGCTACAAAAATATATTTGAAGATTTTGGTTTGCTTCTTCACGACACTAGCGTGGTCGAAGATTTTTATGGTCAGAACTTTACTAAGAGACCAGGTGTACAACAGTTCACAAAAGCATACCCGGAAGACGGGCTGCTTAGATTAAAGGATCAATTTTCAGATGGTATTATGTTGTCACATTTAGCACTCAGAGAAATATTGAATGCGCCTGGGCAAACATTTATTTCACAACCAGATATAAAAAGATTGTCTAAATATGAGTTCGGCGCGCCTACCGCAGCGATACCAAACGCTTATAAGTTTCTTTACGAGCAAGCGCCTATACAAGCAGCAATGACTGATTTGTATATACATTTTTCAAACAAAATCTTATTAGCAGCCGCAGATGAAGAAGATCTTGCCTTGACTCTTTTTAATTTTGCAATGTTTATGAAAATAGAAGTATATGCGGCGCCTACAGTTCACAGTACGGGCAAAGGACGTCGCGTCGCAAAGGATGATCATGAATCTTGGCGTATGCTGACAAAGCAAGACTTAGATAATTTGAACTCTACTAGGCGCTTGTTCTGCAGAATGCAGCCAGCATATAATGACGCAGTGCAAGAATTCTTTTTGCCATATTTAGATAGATACTTCATTATTGATATCGACGCCCCACCGACATTGTCCTTGGCCGAGTATGTTCAAGCCTCATACGGTAATGTCGATAGTATCCCGGCCTTGCTCCCGGCGCTTATACCACCAGGAGACCCAGGTCAAGAGGACGTACTCCCTGCGCCCTCATCGCAACAAGTTGACGACATTGCACCTTTGTCGGTCCCAGGACCTTCAGCCACACCAGAACAAATATCTATTCAACCAGGCCCTAGCCAAGTGATATCTCCCGCACCTTCACTTGGTGCCTCGGTTGGTACTGCGGCTGCTTATACTGGCCCTGTAGTGTCTACAGGTGCCTCTGCTGTTGGAGCAGGCCAGCCATCAGTTCAGCCACCAACTTCTGGCGGCGGCGGTGGCGGAGGCAGTAGTAGCGGAGGCGGAGGTTACTAATGAGTAATAAATTAATAGGAAAATCTAAGCAAGTTTTTAACACTAGTTTGTTTTATAACGCTATCCGATCTGATTCTGACGCTAATAAACTTAATCCTACTATTGCATCATCTTTTCTTGATGCATCATATTTTAATGTGCAGTACGACCCAGTTATAAGCGAAAACAATCAAGATAAAGTCAGAATTGCAGTTGGTGCAAATTTTGATTTTGTTGAGCAAAGTCTTCAAAAAGCCAGCGATCCGCCTGAACTTTTTTATAATACGAGTCTGGAATTAGTACATTGTGACCCTAGCGATATTATTATTGTTGATAACACCAACAACACAGTTACTCAAGAGACAATTGTTGTAAAAGCAAATATAGATGAAGTTTTTTCAGAGTTTGATTACCAGACAAAAAATAGATTAAGAAAAAACTGGATTGCGTATATGAAGACAGGAGTGGATCTATCTAGTACTTTGTTTGAGCCTATTATAAAGTCAGACACAATGTACCAAGATTTATATTATGAAACATCATCTCCCTTCACTCCAGCCGAGGCCTTAGAGAAGCCTACAACAATTGGCAAGGTCTCATACACAAACTATGAAACATACTATAACGAAGCGATAGATAGTCTTTCTTACGAAGATAAGCTACATGCCAGAACTGATATTAATAATTCAATATTAAGCCCATATGGTTTTGTCAGAATAGCTAATAACGAAGTTTTAAAAGATGGTGATTTTAATCTTTTAAAAAATATGATTAGTGATATTTACACTTGGTATAATGGCGAAGGAACTAGCGTTTTTCAAACTCGCAACGACGTCTATAATAATCTTCTTAAGCGATATCCTTTAGAGACATTAATAACTTTATATGGTTTTATGACAAAGTTTAATGTTGATCAAGCAACTGGTGATATTGGATTCAACGAAGCAGTTGATAATGAAATCCTGCAAAAGATTGTAAACTATAATTCACAAAATTTAAACAAAGACGCTTTGTTTGAGGACTACATTGATATATATACTTCAGCGCTCACAGATACTGGCCCAGCATTTGGACAGTCGCTGCAGCAGTTTGATATAAAGCATAGGATCAATGTTTTAGAAAGGGGCTTTTCAAGGTTAGCATTTAGCCCTGGTTTCATGAATGTAGCAGAAAAAGTTAACAAATATAAAGATAGTTTTCCATATTACTTTAAATTAGATTTTACAGCAGAGCTGGCGACTGAACTAGGCGATTTATTGAAAGATCTTTTACTCACAAGGTTCTTTTCTAGAATAATGTTTTTACGATCGTTCACCAACAATGATGAGAAACTGGCACAGAGTAATCCTCTTTACGAACAATATCGTTTTGTGCATGGTTTCGCCGGCAAAGATAGTTTTAATCCTTGGGATGACAGATTGATAAACTTTTATGATTATTACTCTGAAAAAACATATACAAATATTGCGTCACCAGAGGTCGACTCAAGTCAAAATGAATTGTCGTTACCAGAAGAAAAACAAACTATTGATGCGCTCGTTCTTCTAAACAAGTTTTTGGAGGAGGAATTCACAGATCATCCACCTCTTAATAACAGCCAATACAGTTCTCCTCTTGCTGCTTCTGTAAGCACCGCAGCAAACGATATAAGAAACAACATGGTCTTTATCAGAGATGATTTCAACGAGCCTGTTAACCTAGATGAGGACAAAAATTTAGTTTTTCAAAAGATAGCAGGCACAATATTAAACGCAAAAATCATAGAAAAGTATAATCAAGTTAGAAGATCATTTAAAGATATTATGAATGGCGTGCCTGCATATACAGAGGATCTATTTTACAAAATTGTAAAGTACAAAAAAGAACTTGTTAATGGTGCACCAACTTTTGTACCGATTCAATATATGTTGTTTCCAAATACATCCGATGTCAATATCGTAGAATATGTTGATACACAATTGAAATACTCTAAAACTGATTTAGATGTTTATAAGTACGAAGTATATTCGCAAAAAATTGTTTTTGGAAGCAAATATAAATATCTGTGGGGATACGACTACGAAACAGAGTCTGGTGGTCAAGCGTTTGATACAAACACTGCGCAGAGTTACGAAAAGATTCCTGTCGATGGATCCGGCGCCACTCTACAACTTAATGAAGAAGCCATAAATGACTTTATTTCAAACGGCCCTAATCTAGCCGGCTTGTCCGTAGAGACCAGCGATCAAGGAACATTGTTTAGTGTTAAGGTTGCTGCGCAGGTTGAGCCGAATATTAAGATTGTAGAAGACAAAATGTTTACGACTCCAGATATTATGATTATGGATCTTCCGCCCGTACCGCCGCATGTTGACATTATTCCTTATCGAGCAATTAATAATAGGCTTAAGATTATGTTGAGTGGCATGTCTGATAATTATCGTCAAGCACCAGTTAATATTCTACCGTCTGATGAAGCAGCGTTCGAAAAAGTGTTAGCAGCCCAAGTATCAGTGGACGGCTTAGTTGAGTTTGGTTCAGACGATCCAGTAAAAAGATTTCAAGTCTTTAGAACAAAAACAGAGCCAAAATCTTATACTGATTTTGAATTAAGATATACTGTAGATGGTAATGTTTTAGAAGAAAAAGTCTTACCGAATACAAAGTACTGGTATGTTTTTAGGTCGATAGATATTCGGGGGCATTTTTCAAACCCATCACCAGTTTACGAAGTAGAGTTGATTGACGAAAAAGGCGCAGTTAAGCCAGTCATACGAATTTTTACAATAGAGGCTAAAGAAGAACGACAATTGACGCGAGACTTTAAAAAATACCTATACATAAAACCAAGTCTTTTACAGTTATACAAGTCTGGTGAAGACAACGTAAATGAAATCTTTTCTTCATTAACAAAGAAGAAAAGATACAAAATACGCTTGACCTCAAAATCAAGTGGTAAAAAAATTGACTTGAATTTGGTTTTTAATAGAAAACAAGAAACAAATTCATAGTTTACAATTAAAAGAAAATTAAAATTATATTACTATTTAACATATGAGGAGTTATACATATGGCTTTTTTAGATAATTCTGGCGACATCATCCTAGACGCCGTACTAACCGACACCGGTCGCTTGAGACTTGCGCAAGGCGACGGAAGTTTTAAAATCTCAAAATTTGCTTTGGGCGACGATGAGATTAATTATGCGCTTTACAACAAGAATCATGCTAGCGGTTCTGCATATTATGATTTAGAGATATTGCAGACACCAGTCTTAGAGGCGTTTACAAACAACTCTTCGCAGATTAAGTCACGTTTAATGACTCTTTCAAGAACAAACATTTTGTTTATGCCGATTCTTAAACTTAATAACAACATTATTGGTGTTGACGGCGGCGCTCAGCATGGTCCCTCAAGGTTTTTCTTTCGAACTTCGGGCAAAGCGACCGGCCTTACCGAGGTAAGTCAGTCGGACTCCAGATTTTATATTGCTGCAGATGAATTAACTTATAATGCCATCAAGGGCGTACGCGCGCACACTAGTGCAGACAACCTCGACATCTTAGGCAACAGCGAGGTTTCCATAATGCAAGGGTATTCTGGAGACCATTTGGCATGCATACGAGTTGATCAAGGCTTAGACACAGAAGAGATTCATCCTACTGCTAATCTAGACGACTCGCTAGTAGAAACTGCATTTTTAGTAGAACTAGATTA
>Ga0209348_1000977_pt1 | contig 14327 bp, 21 predicted proteins | sample ETNvirenome_2_30_FD_184065 | JGI IMG/M metagenome (GOLD analysis project Ga0209348, IMG submission 184065) | Marine viral communities from the Pacific Ocean - ETNP_2_30 (SPAdes) (version 2) | ecosystem: Environmental > Aquatic > Marine > Oceanic | place: Pacific Ocean | collected 2013-06-22 | reverse complement strand
AGTTGTCCCCCCAGAATTCCACCGCCAGCCCCCGAGAATAGTGAAAGCTCATTCACGCAACCTTCAACTCTGGTTTACACTTTTTAAACACCGCATTTTTAAACTGTTGTGGTTTATCAAAATCGCTTTCAAGGATTCCAACTTCTTTACCTTTCGAAACAATACCCGACCAAGTTTCGTCCCAACGTTTGATCTTTCCATCAACAAGAACATCTGTTCCTAAATCGACCTCATACTCATCTTCCCATCTTTCACCTCGCAACCAGGTAGCAAAATGTGGAATAAAAGCAGGTTGTGTTAAATCCCAGTAATGTAGTTTTGCAGTTCTTATTGCTTTTATAATTACTGAGTTTTGTGGTCTTACATCTTTTGTTTGTAACCATGCCTTTCGCGCTTCTGCTTTAGCCACTTTTCTTGGATAAGCCTTCCAAACTTCCTCAAATTTGTTATCAACCTTTTCTGCCATTTTTTTGCCTTTCTTAAAATCAAAATTCCATAGCAACGACCAACTGCGTAAAACAGTTTATGACGGGAGATGTATTGCGTAACAACACTCTGTTAGTCAGCCCGACCCGATCCTAACGGCTATCGAGGGTGTCGACCCCTGCTCTCTGGCTACTTATTCCAGAGCCTCTAGCCCATCTTCCTCTTCTTACTTGAACGCTGAGGTTTCGCGTTTAAAACTCAAATTCTTTGCACTCCCATCTATTTTTTTTATTCTTAAACCACCCATGAACAATGATTCGCCAACCTGCACCCAAAACTAATGGGTAGTTATCAGATTCACTAATCTTTTTAATTCTGGAACTCATGTTGCTTTTCGAAGTAACTTGCACAGCCAGGGTCTCGTTCTTGCTAATCGCCACCACGTCGATAAAACCAAACAAATCATTTTTTCGTTTAGTAAAGTAATTATATTTTTCAACATTCTCACAGAGATAACCTTGCTCTTTGAGTTTCAGAGTTGTTCTGTTCGTTAGATTCACGCAGCACGCTCCATTCCACTTGCGGATTTAAGGTTTCACACGGGATTCCAGTTACTCTTTCGATTGTCGGACAGAATCTAGCAGGTATTACATTTCCCCACTGCCCAACCGCAGATTTTGAGATATTGCAGATTTTTGCGAGTTTCGTCTTGGTTTTGGTATGTTTTAAAACTATATCTAGTGTATTCATACCTATATTATAAAGTAAACCTTACATTTTTATACAGTTTCCTTCATTTTATTTATAATTATTTAAAAGTAAAGAAAACTAGACTTTTTAATATAATTAAAGTAATCTATATTTTCAAAGCGAAAACGGAGAACTTTTTTTTTATAATTAATGGAGATTTTTTGTGGTTATTAAACTTGTTGTAAAAAATTTAAGGGTAAAACATGGATATCGACGCTTGGGTAGTATTTTGTCGAAAAAAACTAAAATGGACTCAGGATGAGCTTTCAACAAAACTGAACGTTTCGAAGGCAACAATTTCTAGTTGGGAAACCGGCAAATATATTCCTAAAATGCAGAGCATTATTACACTAGCTGCTTTTGCAAACGAAAAGTTACCTGCGAAACTTAATTATGAAACCGCTGAATTTTATGCAACTTCATCAGCAAAAATTTTTTACAAAGATGTTTATTTACAACCAACGGAGGATACATTGATTGTTGATGTTCATTTAAAAGATTGTTTTGCCTGGAGAGTCCTCGACACCTCTCTTGAGAAAGTTTTTAGAAAGGACGATGTTGTAATTGTAGAACCGAACGTCGAATTTAAACCGACAGATTATGTTTTAATCCGCGCAGATAAAACTATCTACGTTCGTAAAATTAAAATTATTGATTACAGCACAGATCATTTTCAGTTTTTGCCTGAGAACGAATTGTTTCCCACGCTGGACAATAAAGTTCAAGATATAGAAATTATAGGGGTTTGCAAAGAAGTTAGGAGGACTTTGTAGAGACAACTTACCCCATACCTTAACTGTCTTTTTTTAAAAAATGCTAAAAAAGACAGATACTAAATTAACATAATCTTTACTGCCCACTTAATAGGTGGGTTTTTTTTGCCTTTAAATATAGGAAACTGGTTGCATTGTTGTCAAGTTTACTTTATATTAATATAAAGTTTACTGAACAAATTCTAATTAAGGTTACTGGAGGAAAAATGAACGGAATAGTAAATATAAAAGGCAAGGATTATAAAACTGTAGCAAAAAGAGTTGAGGAGTTTCGGGAGAAATATCCACGATTCTCCCTTATTAACGAAATTGTGCAAATAGATGAGAAGGTAGTCATTATCAAATCTACCATTTCTGATGAGACTGACAGGATTCTTTCTACGGGCTTTGCAGAGGAAAAAAGAGGCAGTTCTATGATTAATAAAACTTCTGCCCTTGAAAATGCGGAGACGTCAGCAATCGGTCGGGCTTTATCTGGTTTGGGTTTTGGAGGTACGGAGTTTGCAAGTGCCAATGAAGTTGAAAATGCTATTTATCAACAATCCACAGATACTACTAAAAAATTAGTAAGTAAGGCGCAGGCACGAAAGAAACAAATTACTGAAATACACGCAAGGCAATTCTGATGGACCAACGCTCAGACGAATGGTTTAAGCAACGTCTTGGAAAAGGTACTGCATCTAAAGCCAATGATATGCGCTCGAAAACGGGAGTAAAACGTAAAAATTACGCTATCCGTTTACTAACTGAGCGACGTACTCAAATGCCCGTAGATACGTTTGTTTCCCCTTCGATGGAGTGGGGTACGGAAAACGAACCGATTGCAAGAATGGCTTACCAAATTAAAAACAAAGATCGTGGCGTGGCAGAAGTTGGCTTTATGCTGCATCCTACCATCAAAAATTTCGGTGCATCGCCAGATGGTTTCGTTGAAAAAGACGGGCTACTAGAAATCAAATGCCCAAATTCTACTACTCATATTGAGTGGTTGCTTGCAGGCAAAGTCCCTACAACCCACAAAAACCAAATGATTGCTCAATTGGTTTGTACGGGTAGGCAGTGGTGCGACTTTGTAAGTTTTGACCCAAGAGTAGGAGAAGATATTGAACTCTTTGTAGTGCGCTTTGAGCCAACAGATAAAGAGCGTAAGGAGTTGGAAAAAGATGTAACGGATTTTCTAGAGGAAGTTGATGAGATGGAAAAACAACTTTGTGAAAATATTGAAGGAGGTATTTATGGTTGAGCTTGAATACGTTTTACAGGGAACGCCCAAAGAGATTACTGAACAACTTCTTTTACGCCATGCCGATGAGGTTTACTACAACCCAGAATCTTTAAGTTTGAATGAAAAAAAAGTTATTGAAGATTGTTTAGTTTTTCATAAAAAAAACCCAATCGTTTGGAAAACATTTTATAACCTTGCGTATCAAGTTTTTACAAAGCAAAAACGTTTTGGTGTAGCTGCGATCTGGGAACGGATGCGGTGGGATTTACATTTCACTTTAAATTCAGATTTAGCTTACAAACTTAACAATGACTACAAGGCTTTTTATTCCCGACTTTTTAATGAAGTAATTCAAGCAGATTTTTTTACGATGCGGGGCTCACTTTTCGATGAAGTCTTTTTTGAAATATTAGCCGAGGAAGCAAAGTGTTTGTAAAAGCCTTAATTTTTATCGCTGGAGGGGGAATTGTCTGGTGGTTTCAGTACATGAATTTAAACGAAACACATAGTTTGTGGAAAATTGCCTACGCAGCAGGGTACGCAAATGCTACTGAGTTTTATGAGGGTTTATTAGAAATCGAAAGAAGCGACAGCGTTATAGATGCAAAATGTTTGTTTCGCAATTTTGAATGGAAAGAATTAAATAACCGAGGAGAATAATATGGGTGTGAAATATGATGTGGTTGCAGTGACAGGGACGTATCAGGACAAGAATACTGGCGAGGAAAAAAAGAAGTATCACAATTGCGGAAAAGTAATTGAGACTGATAAAGGTTTTAGTTTAAAACTTGATGTTGTACCAATTGCCTCAGATGGTTGGTTTATGTTGTTTGAGCCAAAGAAAAATAATGGCGAAAGTTTTAAAAAAAATAACAATTATACTTCTACAAAACTTGATGATGAGCCTCCGTTTTAACAATGGATTGCCCAACTTGTGCCGCTAAAAGTGAAACACTTGATACACGCACTTCACCTGGTGTTGTTAGGAGAAGAAGGCGGTGCAAAAAGTGCGGAATTATTTTTAAGACAGAAGAACGAGCAGTTACAAAAGTTGTAAAAATTAAACAAGAAAAAACAAAAGTTGATGAGCCTTTTTATGATGATGGGTGGGATCATGTTCCATCTGGAGGCTATGATAAATGGGAATAAAAGATATTTTTGATTTAAAACTTGTGAAAGAAAATTTAACTGTTGCAGAGCGACAAAAACTGCCGCTAATTAAAATTAAGGATAAAATTTATTTATGTGTGAGGAAGAAGAAAAATGGTAAAAACACCCCAAGATACTAGCCTAACTCTTTTTGAGGCCGCAGAGTTTTTGAGATGTTCGCCTAATACCTTGCGTTCCTTAGCACGTCAAGGTAAGGTGGGTTTTAAGGTTGGAAAAGAATATGGGTTTTTGGTTTCTCAACTTGTGGAGTATGCAAATTTATGCACTTGTATCAACGAAATGGCATCTGGTGGCTCTCAGTTTTCTATCGCCAAGAAAAGGTTAGAAAAAGTCTTGGAACAAAGTCCAAACGCAAAGCCAATCAATTAGCGACTGAGTTTTTACAAGAATTAGAAGAGTTAAGTAGTGCAAAGCGCACTTTATTTGCTTGCCTTTCGGATTGGTATGAGATGCGGCAAATCAAGGCAAAAAGAATTGATACTGATCGTGCTATTGTCCAGAAGTTTCTAAAGTCGTACAAAGACATCCCAATTTACGAGGTAAACAATAAATACCTGGAAGAACATTTAAAAGTAAGTAATCCAACATTTAATCGATATGTAACCGTGGTAATGGCTGCTGCTCGTTTATCTGCCCAGAAATATAAGAATCCGCTACCCATTTTATATAAGAAACCCATACAACAAACGCGTATGAGGTTCTTGTCGCAAAGTGAATGGTTACGATTAGAAAAGGTATTACCAGATTATTTGAGGCCAGCAGTGGCGTTCTCATTAGCTACTGGATTAAGAAGAAATAACGTTTTAAATTTAAAGTGGAGTGAGGTTAACAAACAATCAAAAAATGTTGTTGTTTGGTCTGATGAGAGCAAGAATAAAAAACAACTCATTATTCCTCTGAGTGATTGGGCATTAGAAATCTTAAAAGAGTGTTCTGGCAAAAGTGAAGTATATTGTTTTCCACAAGTCTCAGGAAAGCCAATAATTAATCCAAAAAGGCCGTTTCAAAAGGCTCTTGATAAAGCAGGAATAAAAGAGTTTCGGTGGCACGATTTGCGCCATACCTTTGCTAGTTGGGGTTTACAAAATGGTATGTCTTTAGCTGAATTAAAGGAACTCGGAGGATGGTCTAGTTTGACGATGGTTATGCGGTATGCACACCTTGCCCCATCGAGATTAAGAGAGGCTACGAACCGTTTGAAAAAACCAACCGATTCGGACACAATCGAGGCACAATCTGTAAATAGTGCCGAAAGATGGCGTCCCCAAGGGGATTCGAACCCCTGTACCCACCGTGAAAGTTCTAGCCACCTATATTTAGTAAAAAATAACCCCGATAAATCAGATACTTAAATTTTACCCTACCACTCATTTATGTTGATTATACACTCATTGAGGCACAATTACGGGCACAATTAATAAGACCAAACAGTGGGCCGTGGTCTTGTGCCGGTAGTGATAAGAGTATCTAGGTGGATAAATCTCCCTGACGACCCCTTCTGACAGATTCCTATCCCGGAGAACTTGAGGCTTAATGCAATTTCTAAGAGTTTGTAGGCATCTGCCCCTCTAACTGCTAAATCTGCCGCTTGTCCTGTAGTGTGCGCACCAGGTGTTTTCTTTCTTGCTTCTATTGGATGGGTAACATCTCTAAAACCAGAGGTTACTCGCAAACTCTTCCCGTACAATCCTCTTAGTTCATTTAGCCGATCTAAGAAGTTCTGGTCCATTTTTACTTTGCCGGTATGAGAGCAAACAAATTCTTTTTCAGAAAAATACGCTCCGTAATTCATACCTTGGGTTCTTTCTTAAATGCGTTTACTAAGTCCTCTGATTTTTCTTTGCTTCCCATACTTGAACCAAAATAAAACGACAAAATAACCGATTGACTTGATAAAAGACCGCCTAACAAAATCATGCTCAAATCATGCGACTTATCCGGTATGTCAATTAACATCAAGATTAAAAACAAAGCAAAGGTCATTAAGGTTGTTCCACATGCAAGAACTGGAACGATGTTCTTTTGAAGCCATGAGGCGTGTTGGCTTTCCATTGCCATCATCTGCATTTTTCTCGCAGAGTCTTTGTCAGCAAACTCAGCTTCCATTTTTTTTATTTCGCCACTTGCTTCAAGTTTTTGTAACTCTAAAAGAGCCTTCCTTTGTCCTTCTTTGTCTGGCAAAATTCTTGTAATTAGTTTTTCTGCAACCGGCATTAAACCGCTAACTAAATTCAACATGCTTGTCCTCTAAGTGGTATAAAACATTTTCTTGATCTTGCATCCTTTGTCTGGTTTTTTCTCAAACCAGTCAAATGCTTTCTTTTCGTTCCAACAACGATAAATACACAACTGTCTTTCCATCCATTGTAATTTGCACCAGTATTGATCGCGATTAGGAACTATCGTTGCAAACCAGGTTGCAAAGAGGAAAGTCATTTGCTGCTCTCAATTACTGCATCAACAAGGAACCAAATTAAAAACATTAATAATCCTGATAACAAAACAAGAGCCGTTCCCATTTTTGTTTTATAGAGAAAGTCCTTTCTGCGTCTCATTTTGTTGTATAACTCTTTTTTTCGGGATTCTTTTACCTGCCTCCTAATTTTTAAAAATTTTCGATATCCCTGGATGCCTCCCCAATCTGCTGTCCAGTTTTGGGTAAAAAATTCTCTTAAAATTTTTTCTTGCTCTTTGATTTTGTTTTCTAAAATAATGGAATCTAACGCTTCTTGCGTTGCTGACTTTTGTATTTTTAAAACTTTTGGTTTACTGCTTCCGTACTCTTTTTCTTGTGATAAGTATTCTTTGGCATCCTCAATATTTTTAGCCCACCGCCCAAGATGACCCATCATATTTTCTACATCGTTCCCAACGGCTATTGCTTTTTTGGCTAAAGAAAAACAAGTAGACGCTGCTGAAATAGCAGTGATTGGATCTATCATTTGAAAAAACCATCATTGTAATTTAAAAATAATTGTTAGTAAGATCATTATTATCGATCCAAATGCGCCAACAAGGATCATCTCAAGTCTGCGTACCCTAGAAAGTATTTCTAACCAACGCTCTGAACAAACTGCTTCGTGTGTAGATATTCTTTTATCTAATTCGTTTATATCCATTATCTACCTGCATTAGCACCACTTATATCAATCCACTTTAACTCTACAAAGAGTGCCATCTATGCTCCTATATGTAATCCAGTAAGTTCTGTATCTTCACCTATGTAACCTTTTAAGAATGTATTAAAAGATAAACTTATTCTTTCTTTACCTACTACCTTTTCTACCATGTGAATTAAGTTAGAAGGAAAGATAACTAAATCATTTGTTCCTGTTTCAAACCACCAACTCTCACTATTAAAAAGGTTGTATTCTTTAGCAGGTATTTTTATTTGTTTGTATTCTTCTTTATAAAAATAAATTTTATCTTTTGTTTTATCAGCTTGAACATAAAACACTCCTGAAATAAAACTGTTAGGGTGTGCATGTTTATGGTGAAACTGACCTTTTTTTGTATAGTTGGACCATGATTGAGTTATATAAGGCTCAACATTGTTTTTAGGTTGATATATATTTTTAAAATATTCTTTTACAGCCTTTTCTATAAATTGTTTTAGTTTTTTCATTTCTTTATTATTTAAAATATTATTATCAACTGATGTTGTGTTACCTTGATTGCCTCTTGTCTTTTGTTCAGTTAAAAACTTTATTTCTTTTTCTGTTATTCCTTTATGTTGAAAAAATGTAACCGCAGTCGGAAACAAAGAATGAGTTATCAATCTAATTTAATCCAAGTTTGATTATCCTCACTCCAATCATACATACCGCCATCACTAGGCATAGCAGAAGGAGCTATCCATGTTGCATCAGCAGTAGACATAGACCAACTGTTATAAGGTTTAGGTGACATAAATAAATCTAAATCTGAAAAGTATGTATAACCTATTCCTGCGTAATTGCCTCGAAATGCAGTTCCACCGTTTTTATGAGTATTTGCAGAAGTATTGTACGAAGTTCGTTTTGCTACACAATTATGGAAATCTCCATAATATTCTTCCCAATTTTTAGAAAGGTCAGTTTCATCCTTACCTGTAATAACCGCTGTTACTATATTTGCGGAATTCAAAAATGCATAATGTGCCATAAAAATCCTAAATAGTTATAGTTCCCGTACCGCCTGTATATTGATAAATTTTAAATCCTGAGCGCGACGATGTATCTACGCCGCCACCTGCTAAAGTCAATCCTCCTGATGTACCATCATCTGCCAAATCTGCGAAAGTTGCAGGATAAGCAATGATTACGATTCCAGAACCACCAGTAGCACCAGCTTTTATACCTCCTGAGTTTCCACCTCCCCCAGCTCCGCCCCCTGTGTTTACGCTGCCAGCTTGCCCGGCATCTGTCCTTTTCCCATCGCCGCCTCCTCCACTGCCACCCCCACCTCCAGAGCCGCCATTAGACCCGAAGGAGCCTCCTCCGCCGCCTCCAGAGCGTGGAATCGCAGTACCAGTGATTGAAGACTCAGTTCCATTTCCACCATTTCCTCCATTACCGATGCCGGCACTAGGTGAGTCAACTGATGCCGCTGAGCCTTGTTGCCCATCGACTCCTCCGCCTCCTCCACCGCCTCCAGCATAAGCAAAGGGCGATGAGGTGTTTGTGGTTCCATCTCCTCCATCAGCTCCTTGCGACGGAGTAAGATTAGGCGTGTTTCCAAAGCCGGCCGTGCCGTTGGGAGCACTCGCTCCTCCACCCCCACCTCCAGAGCCGCCGTCAGCCTGAGTTCCTCCAGACCCTCTTTCTTTTCCCCCACCGCCACCAGTCGCAGTAATTGAGCCAAAGACCGAATTAGTCCCCCTGCCTCCAGAACCCGAATTGCCGCCTGTACCTCCACCACCGACTGTTACTGTCAAACTTTGACCAAGTGTTACTGCGAAAGATGTATTAGATATTTGGCCTCCTCCTCCTCCGGCTCCAGAGCCGTTCGACGCGCCACCGCCTCCTCCTGCAACTACTAAAACTTCCACGGAGTTGAGAGTTGATGACGTTGTTGAAAAGTTAGAAAATAATAATTGATGTATTCCTGTCATTATGAAATATTCCCAGTAAGTACAGCTAAGTCTGCTGTATAACTAAACATAATACTTGCTACTCCGTTTGCATCTAAAGTATGTAATGCGGTTGCCGCTAAATCACCTGCTTTGACTGCATTAACAGCAGTACAAGCCAACGTAGCAGTACATCCATTAACGGAAACAAGAGAAACAATATCGCCTACATCAAACACGCCTGTAGGGACTGTAACGATTACGTTTGCTGAATTTATTGTTACTTGATTACCAACGTCACCAATTGCAAGAGTGTAGTTGCCAGATACTTTTGTGCTTAAGGGTATGTCTCTTAGATTACCATCTACATCACTAATTAGTGCAGTTGAACTAACTGTTCCAATATTTAGTTGCCCACTCGCACTTGCATTTCCTGAACCATCAAATCCTGAACCTGCGGACCCTACGGCTCCAAACACTTGCCAGTTACTAGGGTTACTACTTGGAACGTTGTTTAAATTAGAATCTGTTCTAGATAAATAACTATTGCTATCGCTTTCTAAGAAAACGACATCGTTGGTCTGATATGTGGTCGTGGCTGTGTAGTTTCCTTGCGCACGGAACCCCGTTTCAGGTGGCGTAGAACTGTTTTCAAACCTACTTACTAACGCAATCAATCCGCTACCTGAGGCAGACGAAAGAATTTTGTCTCCAGCCGCCATGTTGATAGGAGCATCAAAGGCCTTTAAAGTTGTGTCTCCAGTTACGGTTTGTGTAAGTAAACTTAGTTCACTAGATGTACTGGAATCAAAATACGATAGTGTTACATTCAAATTACCGTCAGTAGGGTTAGCAATTAATAAACTATGCAGTGATGCTTCTAACGTCGCAGGAACCGTCATAAGAACGGTGCTTGCGCTTGAAATCTGAATTGGTTGGCCGACTAATGCCATGATATTATCCTCCGAAAACTAAAGCCATTGCCACGGCTTGTGTTGTTGATTCGCCTTTCGGCTCGAATGTTGTTGAAGCAAGTGTTGTGATATTTGCGGTTGTAAGTGTTACTGCTCCAGTTTGTGCCGCCCCACCTTCTATAGCAAAAGATGTTACCGCGCTTCCCACATCAAACGCTGCGTTGTTCCATGTTGAACCCGTATAAATTTTTAAGGCTGATGAGGGACTGTTAAAATAGATGGCACCTGCCTGTAAAGCATCCCCATCGTTATCAGTGCTAGGATTGGCATCTTTTACACCCAAATATACGTCATCAAATGAGTCCAATGAATTAGCAGCAGATGTTGCAAATGCTGAAGCATTAGTTTGATGAGTTAAGGCTACTGCCTGAGAAGATGCAGCCGCTAATGCAGATAATTGAGCAGATGCCGCAGATACCGTAGCACTTGCCGCAGCACTTGCCGCATTTGTTCCAGATGTTAGAATCCCATCTACATAAGCCTTGCTTGTAGCGTGGCTTGATGCCGTTGGAGTTTCGTTTAATCCAGTTATGCGGTTGCCACCCATTGCAATATCTGCCGCCATTGTGCCACCAGATAAAGAAAGTTTTAACGCATCTTGCGTTTCCATTTGCCCTTTGTTTACTACCCCTGATGTTGTAGAAGCAGATGCAAGATTTGTGATGGTATTACCACCCAAAGACAACGTACCTGTCATTGAGCCACCTGTTAAAGTGAGCTTTGTACCTAGACTACTTGCAATACTTGTAGCAAAATTTGGATCATCATCTAGGGCGGCCGCAAGTTCATTTAAGGTATCAAGTGTACCTGGTGCAGAGTCAACAAGATTCGCAATAGATGTGTCTACAAAATTCTTAGTAGCTGCATCCGTAGAATTAGATGGTTCTGATAAACCCGTTATAGTCGCAGTAGTAGAAGCATCCATATTTAAGGAGCCGTTTATCACTACGTTTGTAAAACTAGAAGTACCTGCTGCTGCATTAACGTTACCTGTAAGATCACCACTATAACTTCCATGAAAATTAGTAGAAAATACGTTACTAGCAGATATAGTCGTACCTAGAATAGAATCGGCAGAGACGGGACCGTTGATTTTGGTCGTTGCAGTGATGATGCTAAATGTGCCTGCATTGGGAGAAGAGTTACCAATCACGACATTATTAAGAGTACCTCCAGTAGCCGTTAATAATGGAGTGGTTACTGCGCTTGGGCTAAATTCTCCGGTAGAAACAAACTGCCCTGCAACACTTAATCCACCCGTTAATTCTGCCGACGCTCCTACCGTTAATTTTCCATTAAGGGTAAGGGTGTCCGAACTAGATCCACTTTGAAAGTCTTTTAAGTGCGCCATTAACTCCCTAATACTGTTATTGATTAGAGAGGGTGCCATGCCTTCCGCAAGGTTAATACCATCTATATCCGTATTAGATGAGGCGGTTGCGTTATATTCTGAAATCTTAGTCTTTGCCATTATATTATTCCGTTGATATTAAAAATTGACCAAAACCAATCTGCTTTGCTTTTTCTTGTAACTGATCACTTACTGCTTCTACATTTTTTTGAGTGGCTTTGCCTAAAAGTTTTGATGCTAATTTCGGATCAAGCATTGCATCAATTAACAACTCTTGAACCATTTGATCTGGTGCATTGTATAAAAACTGCAAAGGCAAAGTTACTTTTGAGGCAATCGGCCCAACATCCCCAAAGGTTTGCTTTCCGATAATATCGCCAATTACATTGGCTACGGAGAAGTTTTTAAATGTGGGAGATCCAGGAGTTCGTACCGCAGGTGATTGGCCTGCTAAACCCAGATCAATATCTCTTGATATATTTTGCAGTGTTGCTAATTGCGTTTTTGTTAAAACACCTTTTAATTTATCTTTTTTATCTGAAACAGCTTTTCTAAATGAAACTGGTTTAATAGTCTCAAAGCCTGTTAAAGAATCTTGCTGACCACCTTCCGTTGATTTTATTTCTATCTCACGAATCTTTTTTTGTTGCTCTATTGGTTTTGTAAGTTCTGAGTACTTTTTTAAATAGTTTCTGTAACCTGGCGCAACTTTATTTATTTCATCGCTTATAAAATTTCGCAGTTGTGTAAGTTCACCCTTAGCAAGTTTAAAGTTTTCTGCTTTGGAACCAACAATTTTTCCTTGAATATAATCGTTTATATTTTGACGGATAGAATCTAATCTTCTTACATCACCAGTTTCACTTTCTATTTGTGATTTAAACTGTTTCATAGCAGAGTTTACCGCTTCTCTTGCCCCAGTAGGACCAGAGGATATTGTTTCGATTTGCTCCAAAATAGAATCTATATTTACAACTTTTTCTGCATCTTCTGCCTTTTTAAAAGCAGTCTCTCGCAATGGATTTGTAAACATATCTCTGGATTTTTCTGCCTGAACAATATTATCTGGGTCTGTAAACTTGCCTAATAAAATTCTTCTAGCTTCATTGTTTTTTGCAATTCTTTCTGGAAACTTTCCAGTTGCATCGAAAGATCGAATTGGTTGTTCTGCACTTTGTAGCCCAACATCTTTTGATGCTCCTGCCGTCATAGGCATTGATCCTGGTACGATTGGTTGTGAAGCATCCATACTTGCTTTTGCTGAAACAGGGTCTCTTGCTAGTTGATTTAAAACATTTCCAACAATTACCTCTCGGCCTTCTTCTGTAAAAGGTTTAACCGTTGACTTTACACCTCTTGCGATTGACTCTGCTCCTATCTTTGCTCCTGCTCCCCCACTAGGAACTAACGTGCCTGATCCAATTCCATAGGCTAATTGTTCTAATGGCGGCCGTCCTCCTTCTCTTGCCGCACCAACTGCAAGGGCCGCGGCTCCACCACCTGCCGTCTGAAAACTAGGTCCACCCATAGTAAAAAAATCTTTTAATGGTTCTGCTTTTTTTCCAAATAAACTTGGGAGTTTTTCTGCTACTTTATATACTGAACCAACACCAGAACCAGCAGATAAAACATCTTGAACAATTCTTTCTGTTTTTCCTTTCGGCTCAGGAAGGTTTAAATAATCTTTTCCTAATAACTGATTAAATGCTTGTGATACTGGCATAAATGTACTTTTTCCAGATACAGGAGAACCAGTTACAACATTGGCCGCTAAGTTTAAAGGGTCTCCTACTAAACTTAAAAACGATGCAGGTCCAGTTATTGCTCCTCTTGTTGTCAACCCTAACTGCCTTATCAATTCTTTTGTTTTATCTGATACTTTTTTTGGAACTTGATATTCGTTTCCAAAATAATCTATATATGGAGCAGTTGAAGATTTTGGAGTAGATGGTGGCGTTTGCGCAATCATCGCATCCAACTCTTCATCTGTAAGTTTGGATAAATCCATTGTCAATCCTTATATTATCGGTTCCGTTTATTTCTTTCCTCAATCAATTCTTCTCTTGTAGGAGTTCGGTTTAAATTAGGTTGTTGATTTTGTCGTTGTTCTTGATTTAGATTAGGAAGTCTTTTTAGTGCTTTTCCTGCTGATGCTCTCATACCTTTTTCTGCATTTTTTCTTGCTTCTTTCTTAGCTTCTATTACTTGCTGACTATCTCCTATTTGCGGAAAAAATTTAACAAAATCTCTTGCAAATTCTATTTCTGAAATAACTGCTCCAGATTCTTTTCTTAAATTTGCAGTTATCCAATCCATTGCTGCATTTTTATAAACTTGTCTATTGGGAGAGGTCGCAATATTTTCAGCAGTTGAACCAAATATTCCTGTTGCTTTTGCAAAAATTTCTGGTTTGTTAGCAACATCTGCAATGGAAACCTGTTTTCCATTTATTAGTATTGGTTTTCCAGTTTCGTCAATTGCTGGAGCATTAACTCTTTCATTTGCTCCTACCATTCTGGTTAAAAAGGTAGCCGCTTGTGCCTCTGATTGGTTTCCTGTGTCACCCTCTTCTGCTCTTTTTTCTTGTCTTTGAGTTATCCCAAAACGA
>Ga0209348_1000976_pt1 | contig 14340 bp, 12 predicted proteins | sample ETNvirenome_2_30_FD_184065 | JGI IMG/M metagenome (GOLD analysis project Ga0209348, IMG submission 184065) | Marine viral communities from the Pacific Ocean - ETNP_2_30 (SPAdes) (version 2) | ecosystem: Environmental > Aquatic > Marine > Oceanic | place: Pacific Ocean | collected 2013-06-22 | reverse complement strand
GTTTGAATCATTCCACTAGTTTCACCAGCCATCTGCGCTTGTGCCTCAGCCATCCTAGCCATGTCATTCAATGCAATTAACATCATAGCCATACCAACCATTGTAAAGGGGTTAGCCAACAGCGCCATGGCGCCAGCTAGTGCTACAACAGCAGCAGCAAATCCAAATAACACCCCAACCGCTAACATTCCATGTTGTGCAAGGGCGGACAATTGTTCTACCATCATTGAAATTCCCAATCCTGCGAGTGCTAGTCCGGCACCGATCATCAGTGCGGTAAATCCTAGGGACATCATTCCTAAGGAGGCTGCACTAGCCACCGGTGCAAAACCCATTAACAACGGAATTAATACTCCCAAAGCTGAAGAAATTACATAAAACGAAATACCAAGTACAATTAACTGAAACGGATTAAGAGCAGAAAACGCCTTAACAAATTCCGCCATACCTAAAGCTGCAAGTGCTATTCCGGCACCCATCAGTAGCACAGCAACCCCTAAAGCCATCATACCTAAGGAGGCTGCTGTTGACGCCGGTGCTAGCGCTATAAGAGCCGGAATCAACATATACAAAGCACCAGAAAACGCAACAATACCAAAAACGGCACCCAGTATCTGTTCGCCTTCAAGTTGTGCGAACGATTTCACAAACTCGGCCATACCTAACGCAGCAATTGCGATACCTGCACCGATCAACAATACTGCTACACCGAGAGCCAACATGCCCTTGGCGGCAAATCTCGATGCTGCCCCAGATCTTTGTTGTGAGACGGTATTTACATCAGTTACGGTTGTATTTTTGATCTTTGATCCAGTGTCTATGTCTTGAGCCATCGCAGCTTCAATAGCTGCTAATCTGGCTAACTTTTTTTGCACAATTTCCTTTTTTTCTGCTGCACTTAATGTCTCAGTAACTGCTGTTCCTTTTATCTTTGATATGATATATGATCCCATTGCTGTTACACTAGAATAAATACCTGTGGTTAGGGTCTTAATTGCTGTACCGGCTATTGTTACCGCTGGTGCAAAAACAGTTAAAGCAGAGGCTCCAAAAAGAACCAACGCTGGAACACCATTCATTCTTTGCGAAAAGTCTAGAAACCCTTGTGCTATACTTGCTATGTCATCAATTAATGGAGCCATGGGTATTGCAAGGTTCATAAACGCCTGTTTGATTTTCTCAACAGCAGTCATCGTGTCTTTCATTTTTTCTTCTAATTCTTTTTGTGCATCCGCTTGCTTTTGAACATCCCTCTGGTGTTGTTTGTAATCTTTAAAACTCATACCAAATATTCTTTGGGCCTCAGCCATATCAGTAATACCGGCAGCTTGCGCAATTGCTTTCTGAGTAAACTTATCCATTTGGGAAAACGATTTGCCTGTTGTTTGTATATTTCTTAAAAGATATTCTATTCTCTCATCTTCTTTCATAGTTAAGAGATCCATGGAGGACATTTGTGTTCCCAAAATTGCGTTTAACTTACCTGTTGTTTCTGCTGCATCAGAGAATGTATCAAATTTACCAGCTAAACCAAGCAAACTTTCAGTTTCAACCCCAGCCGCTTTGGCCGCAGCAGCAAGATTTTTAAACACTTTTATACCCGTTTTTCCATAAACTGCTAATTGCTTTTGGGCTGCTTGATACTGCTTTACAAACTTTCCTGTTTGAACTCCTAGTTTACTTGCAGCCATAGCCAGATCTGTGGTAACATCGGTAGCCTCCTCTACACTCATTCCAAATCGTTTTCTGAAATCCTCAACAATCATAGCTGTGTCTGATAGTGCAACTCCAAGCTTTTGCAAGCCGGCTGCATTAACAGCAAATTTTTCTCTTGCCTCTTCACTAACTAAATTAAAATTAGAAAGCTCTGTTCTACCAATTGCAAATGCATCTGCTGTCCCTTTAGCAGTGAGACCTAAATTTCTATTTGCGGCAGCAGCATTAAATATTTCTGCCGTGAACTCCTTTCCGAAACCTGTCGATCTCGCAAAAGAAACAGAGGCCTGATCTACAGCATGAAACATTGCAATTGTCGATTCAGTTATTTTTACAAGGGCGTTTGCAGCAAGCATTGAGGGCTTAAAAGTCTCCTTGAAAGCCTTAGTCATTCCAGCAATTCCTTTGGGGCTATTAGCCATTTGTCCGATTTCAGCTATATTTCCTAAAAGCCTTTGTCCTGATCTCGAAACTATTCCGATTTTTGTACCAACATCCATGAAGCCTTTTTCTGATTTTTTTAAGGCGTTCATACCAACACTGCCTAATGCGTCATACTCTTCTTTTAATTTTCTAACTTCCATTGCCGTCATACCAGTGGCTTCAGCGATTTGTCTCTCCGCCTCAGCCCTTTGGATTAAATCATCTTTTGGTATTTTTTCAAGTAATTTATAGGCTTCTGCGGCACCCTCAAGTTGTGTAGAAGTCTCACCAATTGCTTTAGCAACTTTCATTTCGATTTGTAACGCTTCTAGACGTGCTTTTTTCGCCTCCTCGGACATTTTTGTAATATCTTCTAGACTTTTTCCTTCTGATTTTCTCGCCTTATTGACTTCTTCAATAAGCTCATCTTGAGTCATTTCTTCTGGTTTTTTAGCCATTCACTATTCCTCGTCTTTAAACGGCCATGTCAATCTGGTTGTGGATTCAAATTCTTGTATTGCATCCTCCAATCTCACTCTGGCTTTTGTAGTCGTTGGATGGTTTTCGCCATATTCAACATATGCATCAATATAGTCTTTCTCTCTCGAAAGAGCAGCAGCCCAAACTTTTACATCTTGGTATTTGCCTCTAATCACAAATTGCCTATTACCACCAGTGTCCTCTTCATCCTCAGATTCTCTGATCCAACTAGTATCAGGTCCAGATAGTGTGGCCACCTGTTTAGTATCACCATACATTTGTTTTAATAAAAACTTGTTCCAAGAGCCGAGCATTTCAAGCCACGACTCCGTTAATAACTGCTTTTCGTTCTTAGACATTAACAATCCTCCAATCAAAAGTAAATAGTTTTAATAAAAAAATGCCCCATAGGGCATTGTTATCTTTTTTTAGAAGACTTTTTCATCTGCTCTTGTTCTTCTTTATATTGTTTTTCTAGCCTCTTAAGCCACCACATTCTTAAGCCCACTGGTAGGTTATATGCCTCAATAAAAGACCAGCCGCCATAATGCTTTAATAAAAAAAACTGCTCATATACTTGCTCAATATATTTATCCGTTAGGCCAAAAAAAGTCTGCCCCAAAGGGCACCTCCATCTCTTGTTCAAAGCCGCAAGAGTGGCAGTTAAAGTCTTCTGAGATTTTGATTTCAGGGGCAGTCGCCTTGTAGCAATTTCTAAGAAATCTAGAGTCCCTAGTAGGCATATTATCAACGTACTTCCTAATAATCTCTCTCGATGTATGACCAGCAACAGCCACTATCATTCTTTTATATTGATCGGTTAACATGGTTTCGCTTAATCTTTGTTTTCTTCTTGACTCGGATGATCTTGCAATCGCATTTTCATCTTCACCAGTTAGTAACCTAAATTCAATTTCATGTTTTGTAAGGGGCATTGTAACTAAAAAAGTACCATTATCTGTCTTTTTGATATTTAAATCTTCTCTTGCTTCAATGTGAGATATTTTTTTGTCGTTGAGATTAAACAGACTTTCAGATACAGCCTCACAAGAGGGGCACGTTACCTTTGTTTCATACTGGTCTCCATATCCGGATACTCTCGCCGCTATAAGTATAGCATTTCTATCTGCAACAAGTAGCTTTTTTACATTAATTTTTTGATTTACAACTATATTTTGCATAAACCTTTCAATCGCAACGCCTTTTTTTAATAAGGTTTTTGAAGACAAAATATCTTCATCTTTTGCAGTCATAAATCTAATTTCAATTGTCTCTTCATTGTGTAGCGGGTGGTTTGCTGGGTATGCTTTTCCTTGTGATGGAAGCTCAACAAACTCTGTCGGGGCGACAAATTGTAATGGGTCAAGTCTTTGTTGGGTATCGCCAACACCAGTGGGTGGCGCCTCAGCATGCTCGGGTTTATGACCTTCTCCCATCATGCGGTTGTGATTATTTCTTCTAGACAAATTTCACCTCTCTTTGTTATGTCTTTTAGTATTGTGATTCGCCGGGAAACAATTCGGCAAATAAGTCGTCTTCTTGGCTTTCAGGTGGGAACAAATTAGGATCTAGCCCATCATTATCAAAAGTGCTTTCAGTAACAGGCTCACCAGCCTCGTCAACTATTGTTTCACCTAGTCTCGTCGTCATGTTATCAGCTACAGCATTAGGGTTGGTTCCAGAACCGTTAACAGAAGCGTAATCAACTGAAATAGTCATTTCAATTGTCGCAAGAGAATCTTCATCATAACTAAAATCTCCAAAATTAACTTGCTTTACATATGCTCCTGCAAAAGACCAAGTGTTAACAGTGTTTCCCTCTTTTCCAATTATTGTAATGTTTGGAGATATTTGAAACTTTGGTACTGTTGAACTGTTTACAGAGAAGTTATTATATCCGGTCAAGGCCATAAAGGTGCTCTGTTTCATATCTTCTGTTAAAACAAACGAAACAACCAAATCATCCCAATGGCCAACCCCCGGATACTTAACTTCATGATTAAGCATTTTAGATGTAAAACCCTCGGTGCTGTAAGTTGGTAAAGTAACACTCTTGGCGTGAACGGTAAATTGCTCTGAACCAATATTAAAAATAAATTGATACTTGTTTATTGGAGAGAATGCTGGTAGTTTCCAAAAGGCCATTTACGTTCCTAGCTTTGGGTTGTGCGAGTTTCAGGATCGAAACTCCCTACACCCTTTGTTAGTTCACATGAAGCCCAATCGTATCTAACAGTCATTTCAACTGTTCTCAACTCGTCGTTAGAATAATCTAAATCTCCATACTTAGCAGACTTTATAAAAGGATTATGCAGAGTCCATCTTTCGATCTCATTACCCTCAGAATCCAAGACTGCAATGGTAATGGCTGATGGCTTTATGGTTTCGTTTGCGCCAACTGCTTTCTTTTTACTAATTGTGACATTGGGCTGTTGACCCGGCACATCTTTGACTACATAATCAGATAAAGCTAACATTCTTAAAGTTGTAGCCACGCAATCAATTGTTTCATCAGCAGGATCAACCAAAGTTAGTGTTATTTCAGACCAAGAAACTCTACCGGGATAATAATACTTGTTGTCTAAAAAGTTGTGCTCTACTTCTGATATCTCGTATGACGGTACAGTAACAGTTTTTGCCCACCAAGCAACGCTTGTCTCAGTACCGTTAAACATCCTAACTAACCATCTAAAATTTCTCTTGGGAGTCGAACCCTCATCTTTCCAAAAAGCCATAACTATAATTCTCCTACGTTATTTATAAATAGTGCCATGATTAGAATTCAACTCCTGTTCTGGTGATTACAAAGTCTATTGCAATAAACTCAATTGATCTAGCAGGTTGAACAAAAATCTTAGCGTACATTATATTTCTGTCGATTAAATCTGCGGTTGTCGTAGTCTCGTCAAGAACCAATCTATAATTAGTAAGACCAAATCTAGTCTTGACGTCAGACAATACAGCATCTGCTCTGGCTTTAAACCTTAGCCATGTGGTTTGAACGTTCTGATCAAATAGCACTGTATTTGCAATTCTTCCAATACGTTTTTTAAGATATATTAGTAATCTTCTTACATTTATTCTATCTAACGCTGATGGAGTCTGTTGCAATGTCTTTTGTCCAAAGATAACTATTTCTCCAATAGAAGGGAATCTTGCGATAGGATTAATGTTTTCTTCATATAGATCATCTCTATTTTGCTTTGTGAGGTGCTCTAGAGTCCCAACAACCCTAGGACCAGAGTTCCCACCTAAGATTCCTATTCCACCACGATTAAATCCAGCCGGCGCAAACCAAGGACCTTGGCTGTTTGCTTCTGATCTACCAATAGCTCCAACCGCTGCAACAGATGCAGGAACAACAGTTACGTCTTGGTTTCCACCAATGGTGTCCCTTAGTCGGACTGGTGGGTAATATGCAGCCGCGTAGCTTGTATCATAATCTAATGTAGTAGCATTTGAGATAATTGTCGTTGAAGAACCAAGCGTCTCTGTTCCGCTATTTTCATATGGTTTTCTATAACCAGAATCCAAATCAATAATCGCCAACGTATCCGCCCTATCTTCAGCCATGTCAATCAATTTCTTTTGAAGACCATTATCAGTTAGGCCGGGCATTGATATCATATCAAAGTTTAGCAAGTCTTTATCAGACAAAATTTCGATAGTTCTATCAATTGTGTAGTAAGCATAACTAGTAGTAACTGCTTTACCACTTAAGGCTTCTGTTGTATTGCTAGAAAATGGATCAACCAAAGTTATATCAATACCATCGTATCCTCCAAAGAAAGGAATATTAAATTGCTTAATCCCTTCTGATAGAAGTTTTGCCGAGCCGCTTGTTGCTGTGAACGAATCACCAGTAACATGAGAACCAGATTCATAGTAGAACTTGTCTGAATCTTGAGTGTCGACCCTGATTTCATCTAAAGAAAATATCCACGAAGTAGTTAATTTAACAGAATCAGTGTCTCCGAATACATCCAGACTGCCGGGCAATGCTCTAATTAAATCTTTATAGTCTGGAGAATACCACAGATATTTTTTAGATTTATTGTCTGTATCGAGCATATGTCTTGCACCAAACACGTATTCATTTGTGTAGTTTCCGCTATTGTTTGAATTTTCATCAGTTAATTTTATATTTGGGAAATCAAATGAACAAGTTGCTGTTGTATCCATATGAACAAAATGTCCACCACCACGATTGTGACCACCGTATAGAACTACTGCGTTCGCCCCAGACACAAGTGTGTTTGCTGTGGTAGCGGCAGAACCGGAGGTCAGAGTGAATGATTTTGGCTTTCTTGGACCATAAACACCCCAAGGAAGCATTTTCTTATCTGCAATGCCTGCCTTCCAGTCAGGGGCCATCTCAACACGAATATAATCAGATCTATTTGCATATTCACCGTAGAGTTGGAATTTTTTCAAATTTGCATTGTATTCTTGGTATTGATCACCAATTCTTTTACCAATAAAGTTAGTGTTTGATTCGTCCATATTTAAGCCGTCGAACCTTTCAACTTCAGCGCCCTCTGCATCGACAACAACGACAGAAAAACTAGATATAGGATTAGCAGTTGAACCCAGTCTCAAAGCCTCTATTCTAACGCCATAGTTTTGTTGGAACCACTCACCTTCATGTAAAGATACAAGTCTGAATAATTTATCAGCAGTACCCGCATCATAAGTATCATAGCTCGCAGATGGAGATGGGTTCCTGTTGATAACCCATCCAGATTTTGGACACGTTGACTCTCTATAGTTGTTAGAAAATGAAGTTGTGCCATCTGTTAACGGAAGTAAAACCCCGTACTGTTGTCCGGCAGAAGAACTTCCTGCGTCAACCATAACTCTTTCTGCCGCTTCTTCAAATGTTTGTCCTAAAAAGTACTTTTCTGTGTTTGTAAAGTTTATACTGTTCAACTTTTGTGGATTGCAGTTTAACACGTTTCTAATATATCCATCTTTTTGTGTTCTATCAAAGTGGATTTTGTATTTTCTACTTGCTGCTGGAGAATCCCAAATTTCAAGCTCAAAAGTGTTCATCTTTCCACCGGTTGAGATTGACTGAATCAAAGTACCCGCAGAAGACGTTACTGCGTTGGTGGTAGGTTGTCCGGCAACTGTACCTCTAAGCGTTACGGCGGAACCAGATGCGTAAATAACAGCAGCTAAAGTACCACCCGCAGCGGTTGTTTGCAAAGAACTTGATGGGACAATAAATAATCCATAAGCTGTTGCAACCGAGCTTGGAACTTTGGAGTGTGCTTGGCCTGAAGACCACCCAGCTTGAACGTAACCCGCCGCTTGTTTAGACGCGACTTGATCGTCCCCTAAAAGCCTAACAAATGTAACTGGTGATGTTTGTGATGCTAACCATGCTTGAGCAGCATACATTCCGTATGTTGTTAGTTGTGAGTTTCCATCTCTCCAAACATCTGTTGAGGTAGTTCCCTTACCAGAGATGGGATTTCCAAAAGTTCTTGTAAAATCATCTAGATTTTTTACTTTAATTGGCTTATTAGCTGGTCCCTGTGGTGCATATCCAATGATCAAAATACCATCATCTGTTGGTTCGTTTGGAATTATACTTTGATCAACCTCTGTAATAGACACACCGGGTGATATAAAATCAAATTTTCTAGGCATTAATAAAGTCTCCTTATATTCTTATTCACAATAAATAGTATGTTTTTTGATCAAAAACCTTTATTCTTTAAAATCGAATTTATCGGGATTTAGCCATGGTCTTTTGTCTCCAACAATAACTTTCTCCCTTATAATTCTTATTTGTGTTGTGTTTTGTCTTTTAATCACGTTTGGGCGCTCTCTGTTGAAACCTTCGCCCACTAGATAGCCCAACACTTTTATTTGGATTTTGGTCTCAAACATTCTCTCATCTTCACCAAGATTATCAACATTTTTATTTTCAGCAAACTCTTGCTGTATAAAAGCTTCGTATTTCCACCCTTCTTGTTCAAAAACAAAACTATTTATTTGTCCTGTTGTCGTAATAAACGGGGTTAGTAGATCATTCATTTGTTGCTGATATTCTGTTCTCAAAACAATTGTATACATCATTGTTACGTATGTTGGAATAGGCGCCCTTGAGTATTCATAAACAACCTTATTGCTTTCCATTTTTCCTGTTTCATTTCCGTCTTGCACCCTAGAGACATCTGCATTTTTAAAATTTCTAGTTTTCTCTTGTTGGATATCTTTTCCAACACTTCTAGCACCACCACGATAATCGTTTGTTTCAAAAACATTAGCCTGAAAAGATCCTTTAAAATTTGGATCTTTTGTTATCGAATCTCTGTTAACTGTGATTAACGGTAATTTTAATTTTCCAACACTGTCTCTCAATTCTTTGTTATTTTTTATTTGAAACGCACGTTCAGTCCCAAGCCAAATAACATAAGGCTTTTTAGTGCCTTCATTTGTTACGGTGGCTAAATTTAGTCCACTAACCCAGTTATAAAGACCTGTATCAATATTTTCAATTGTTGATGGTTTAGTTTGCATTAAATAATCCGTCCCTTGCTCTTATACACTCTGCTTGGATTTCAAAGCGGTGTTCTGGCTGCCCAAAAAGCAGCTTTGGCTCTATCAATTTAACAATTTCATAAAATATTTGTCCATACCTAATGAAATCCCCTTCTCTTACAAAAAGATTTTGATCCTCTGTGATTCTTCTTTTATGGAAATTTACTTTGACTTTTGTAACCTTGTCTATTCCGATTCCCTGAGAAAACTGTGTTTCTACTCCTTGATACTCAACTAAAGCATGCACTCTAACGGGCGGTAAGAAGGTTTTTTCTATAGCTTCTCCGTAAAGGGGGTGGTAGTTAGTATGTTCGATGTCTAATGGAAAATAGAGCACCTGTTGGCCTACTACGCGCTCTATAATTTCATCGTTAACTTGTTTTACAAGATCGCGTTCTTTTTCTCCTAAAAATAATGGAGGGGGTGGTTGCTCTGGTTTTTTCCATTTATCATCTGACATTGGTTATTCCTTTTTATCAAACGGGCTAGGTGTTTTTATAACGTTAATTTTTCTTTCATGCGCAGTTAATTCATTTTTAATAATGTTTCTTATTTTATCAGCGGCGTATTTACGACCAGATTCCATTCCCATATTTATTCGACGACGTAATCCTTTTTCCATAGCAGCAACAAGTTTTCGCCTAAGGAAAGGTGTAATATAATCGCCATAGTGTTGTAGAACAGCTTCAGCAATTCTTAGAAGATTAGCATCGTTAGGTATGGCTTCCTTGCTTATATCAAGTTTATCAAAGGGCATTTGCTCAGGGGTGAGTCCCAGTACGGAGCCAAGCTCAAGTGCTTGAATGATCGCATTAGGATTACCAGAGGACAAAAAATCGGTCATCTGTCTAGTGTAATCAGCCTCTTGCATAAGTTTTATCTCTTCTTTGATCATATATTTTAATTGTGTTTTTGTTAATTTCATTTTTTATCCTACAAATATTTTTAAAGGAACTTCTTGGAGAACTCCTTTTGCATTTTCCGACATTCCTTTATCAATTTCAAGAAGCTTATCATAAGTCATCTCTGAAAGTATTGTCTTAAGTTCATCTCGTAAAGCAGATTGTTCCTCTTTGGCCTGACTCAATAAATCAGATGCATTCAAAGTCACAGATTCTCCCGGAATTGGTACCACACCACCAAACTTGCCTCTAATTTGTCCTAGAGTTTCTTTAGAGAGTGCTAATGCAAACCTTCTAATCCATTGTTTACCTATTGAGTTTATATTTTCGTATGGTAAGTTCTCAAAAGGCAGTGTATTTAAATTATTAATTCCATGTTGTCCGCTTTCTCTACTATCAACCCAAGTATCAGATTCGTTATCAATAGTAAACCTAAACCAAAACGGTGACGGTGTTACAGAATCTGGTGATGGAAATAGTCTCAATTTATTATTAACAATTTCATATGAATAATGCGAGGTTCTAGTGTACAAATGGTCTTCATATGCGATTGCCTGAAGTTTGTTGTGCCAAGCCGGAATAACTTGGAATGTTGATTCATCAGCATACTGCCCGTAGTTGTGAAAATCGCCAACCACATTTAGACCACCATAGTATCCATAAAATCTCCACATTTGTCTTGGAGTAACATAATATACTTGTCTAATTTTTATTCGACTATCACCAACTTTATTGTAAAAATCGTAGCTAGACGTTAGAGCAGAAGATGATACAATCGACTGGAGATCGTAATCTTGCTGATTATTTACAATATCAAACGAGGCTGAATATATTGTCGTTTGACCGCCTACCATCGCCTCTGTTCCGAACGCCTCACCTATTCTAAAAGATGTTTCAAAGGAAAACTTTGGATATTTTAGCGCCACATTAGAGCCACTTAGATCTTCGCCGCTTCTTATTTCGCCTTTATGGTTAAAAGAGCCAGTAGAGCCACCCAATGCGGAGCCCATAATATTTTTTGCCTGATGCAAATTAACTAAATATGAATATTCTAGACACGCTTCTTCATAATTAGCGTACACGTTCTGTTCAGTAAGCTCAATGTCTAAAACATCTCCACCAAGCTTTTTGTATGTGTAAGAAACTTGAGCCGCTGCACCACTAATAAAATCAGCAGAAGCTACATACGCACCAATAGGACACGCAGCTACAACTTCGCTGGTGCTGCCTGAACTTGGTAAAATAATCGCGCTAGTAGTTGAACTCGGCGTTAGTGTAGGTAAAGCCATTCATCATTCCTCCATTCAAAATAAATAGTTTCTCTTTTATTAAACTATCTAAGATCCTTGAATGGTCTTTATTAATTGATTTTTAGTCATGCTAGTCTTAACACTAATATTATTTTCATTTGCGTAAGTAAGCAGAGCCCTTTTGGTCATTTTCTTAAAATTAGGCATTGTTTGAGGCGCCAGAAGTGTTGGTTCATTAAAAGGTTGGATTTTCATCTCAACAGGTGGCTCGGCTTTGATCTCGATCACGTTTTCTGAGCTTATAGCAGGTGTTGATGTGGTTGTCGGTGTTATATCTAACGTATCACAGACTTCATCAATTGAATTAGACATTGCTTTCATGCGTTCAAGAATCAACGAATTATCTTCAATTGTTTTTGTAAGCTTTGCTTCTTGTTCTCTTGCTTTTAATCTTTCAATTCTCTTTTGTCTTCTAAGACGTTGTGATTTTCTAGCCATAATAACTCCTTTTTGATAGCAAAATAATTAGTCTCAAATAGAAAAAGCCCACCGAAGTGAGCTTAGTCTTAATATTGTGGAGATTAAGGATTAGCTAAGGGCATCATCGCCAAAAGATGTATCACTAGCATCAACAATAAAGCCGTGAGCAACATAGCGATCACCTAGGGAGACAATTCTTACCATTTCACCAGAGGTAGCAGCACCTTCATCAAATCTAATAAAATCATTAGATGTACCATTACCGATTGATGCACCACCACCATCGGCAGCAACTAGAACACCGGTGAAAAAAGTACCGTCATTAACATTAATGTTAACGTCTTTATCAACAGTGCCTCCATCTTCTTCATCAACCATTACTTCAATCCACCAGCCCTTTCCAGCAGCCGCAGGCGCAGGCAATGTTACTGTGGTATCGGCAGTAGGGTTGATTACAAATAGGGTCCCACAATCATTAACTTCAACTGTAAAGCTAGCAACTTTCTCTTGAATCTTAATTCTGTTAGCAGAGTATCTTCCTAATTTAGCCATTTTATATAATCTCCTTATAATCAATAAATCTTTTATGCGTTCAATCCGCATTCAGTAGTAAATAGTCTTAATAAAAAGAAAACCCCCCAACCAAAAAGGAAGGGGGGTCTTTTTTATCTAACTAAAATATATTAGCTAGCGCCGCTTTCTCCGAGGAGTCCACGACAGATAACAAGACCGTACATATCGGGACGAACCATTTTCTTCGCGTAACGGGTCATGACCCCTTTACGTGGTACGAAGTCTTCAGGTCCGAAGATTGTAGGTGTTGTTTGTAGTGGCACATATGGAGCATATACGTAACCTGACTCAAGGAATGAATTTCCTTTACGTCCTACAAGAATAACATTACGTGGGAAGTAAGGATCAACGATAACGTCGAACTTACGACTCAAAGAGCCAACTTTCATAGCGCCAATGTCGCCTTTGTCAGCGTCTGCGGTGACGTTTGCACGGAAACCAGAGGTAAACTCAAGGATGTTAGCGACTTCAGGTGATACAATCACGAAGTTAGCGCCACCACGAAGAGTCTTTCTGTGGATTTGAGCAGAAACGTCGTTAATGGTTTCGATCAAAGTCTCATACCATTCGCTAACGGTTCCAGTGAAGTCAGGAGCAGCAGCAGTAGCACCAAGTTCAGCGCCGGTTTCACGATTAACAAATAAACCGGGTGAACGAGACCAGTAGAATGTACCAGCAGTTGCACCATTTACAAGGTCAGCAAGGATCTCACGATCAATTTCCAAAGCAATTTGCTCTGAAAGAATAGAAGTCAATTCAACTTCAGCATCAAGATTGTGATAAGCGTTCAAGTCTTGTCCCAATTCAGGGGTCCACTTGGCTTTCAACTTCTTAGTGATCGCTGTGATTGCGATTGAATCTACTCTAATGTCGATCTCAGGAATTTCAGCTTCTCCTTCAAGTCCCCAACTAGTTGTACCTTTCAAAGAACCAAGGGCGTCACCAGCAGTGAATCCATCATTTTGTGGATAAGAACCAGTAATACCAGAATTAGTGGAAGTTCTCTCAGCAGTAGCGGAGTCCAAAGCGCTTGACTCATCAATGTGGAAAAGCACCAAGTTACCATCACTGTTAATTTCAGTCAAACGACGAACTTGATTAAGACCAGCACCAGCATCAACGTATGTATGCATATCAGCAGAATCTACCTGAATAGCAGAAAGGTTTTCTCTGTTTAAATCAGAAGGAATACTGGCTTTTGGTATAACAGTTCTAAGAACTGAAAATGTACCAGCAGCATCAGCCAGAGCCAAAACATCTGGGTCGTAGCGTAGCAATTTCTTGTCTGCTTCGGACAAAGAATTATTAAGTGTAATGTGATCAAGTGTGTTTACACCTTTAGCAATTGAGAATGATCCACTTGGAGATGCATAAGCGTAACCAACCATACCACTTCTAGGCGCACCACTTCCGTCGTGCTTAGTAGTAGAGTCAATCAAGTTTACACCACCAGTAATCTGTGATCCAACCTTATCAGTACCATAGATTGAGTTAGCAGTAGCATTACCCATTCTAGCTTGACTAGCCATATCTCCTTGAGTACCAAAGGTAAAGTCAAGGAAGAAGATCAGACCGGATGGTAGCGACATCGGTTGAACACTAACAAGATCGTTAGCAATAAGTCCGGCGAACACACGACGAACGATAGGGAACGCAACAGCAGCGAAACCTTCAACATCTCCACCAGCCATTGTGTTAGATTCGCGAAGAAGTTCCTTCGCTTGGTTTTCAAGCAATCGAGCCATAGTAGACTTCTTATGATCGCTGTCAAGGCCTTCAAGCAAACCGGTTTGAGACCACTTGTTCAAAAGAGCAGTGCCTTCTTTTTTCATATCTCGGTTTACCATGCCTTCAGTTAATTTCTGAATAATAGACATTTTTTAATACCTCCTTATTGTATTATGATATACCAGCAAGCTTTTTCATTTTATCTGCAAATGAATATTCTTGTTCTGGTTGTTTTC
>Ga0209348_1000975_pt1 | contig 14363 bp, 11 predicted proteins | sample ETNvirenome_2_30_FD_184065 | JGI IMG/M metagenome (GOLD analysis project Ga0209348, IMG submission 184065) | Marine viral communities from the Pacific Ocean - ETNP_2_30 (SPAdes) (version 2) | ecosystem: Environmental > Aquatic > Marine > Oceanic | place: Pacific Ocean | collected 2013-06-22 | reverse complement strand
TGTAATGTTATTAATGTTGCCCCACTTCTGCGTGTGAAGTTTTTAAACTTGATACATAACGGACTCGACGGCAACACAGGCTTGCTCGGGTATGTCAACGGATTCACGGTTGATGTAAGATCAGAAGATGGTATATTTATGAGCGATGATGACGGTGTTGGTGGACCTGCTGTGTATCCAAAGACCTTAACTCTGAATTTTGAGTTGAATGTTTTGCACGAGCATCCTATGGGGTGGGAAGTTAATGGAAATGTAGCTAAGCTAAGAGGCTCAAAGGATGGATTTCCGTATAGAACAGACCTACCAATGGCGAACCCAACTCAAGACTTTGGCGATAGGGTTCCCACTGTCTCACCACCTGGCGGCGGTGGAAGCACTTTAACAAATGACCAAGCACAAATGGCTGCCGGGCAAATATTAGCAAATTCTAATTTTGGTTTCGCCCGCCCGGCCGGGATGGAATTAATTCGTCGGGCAGCAGATTTGCCTACACCTTTGCCAGGACAATCAATCCCAACACTGGGTGAGTAAAGGAGAACAAAATGACTAGATATATTGGTAGAGATCTTTTAGTAAACAACACTAAAGAGTACCAAGAATCTTTGCTGGATAGAAGGGACTTGGTTCAGATAATTCAGTATTCTACCGCTAGATTTTATTATCCAACCTTTCAAGAGAGAGCCGCTATGTCAACAGTTCCATTTGTGTGGACGGCGACATCAAAAATGTATAATGTAGCTGCTCAATTTTATGGAGACCCAAAACTGTGGTGGCTAATAGGCTGGTTCAACCAGAAGCCAACGGAGGCCCACTGGAAAGTGGGAGATGTTGCTTTTATACCGGCAAACTCAAAAGAGGTGTTAACATTTTTTAGAAGACAAAACGGAACTTTCTGAGATGCCTCGTTCAAAGCACATTTTCAATTTTGAGAAACTGATTACTACGTCTGGTAAACAGAGGGTACGTGTTTTTCAGGGGCAAAATGATGATGAGACGAGCAAACAGAAGGGTGAACCTACTGGTATTGATCTGGTAAGGCTTAGGCAAACAGATACACAATCATTTCTTATGGGTGCGCTTGAGCAGTTGAGCGCTTTTCACCGAGATGGGGCGGGCAGGATTGGGCTTATAAACGGACAACTACAGTTCGACCCGGAACAAAATGAGGCAGCTATGTCACTGGTGTCAATGCTAAGCAATCCAAAAGATGTTGACGAGTTTATAAATGCTACACCTGCACAACTCTCTCGATTGGTTCCTCATATCGAGTTTTATTTGGAATCTGCGGATAAACAAAAAAAGAAGCAAAAGAAAATATTATTTTCTGATTTTACCTCGGGGGCCCGAACCCGTGGCATAGGTGATATAAAAGGCGGTATCTTCGATATGGGCAGTGGAGCCGCCAGGGAGATTCTGGGTGCTCCCGGTGATGACGTCGGCATAAAAGAGTTTTCTTGGACTTTTGACAATAAGCACGAAGGTGACAAGACGATAAAGGCATCTTTAAGTTTGTATTTTGCAAATGCGGTGGACCTTGTACATAGAAAAAACCTTGATGACGAAGCAGACTACATAAATTTTATTTTTACAAATCTGGATGAACCAAGGGATAAAAAATCAAAAACCGCTGCTCAACTTCTCCAAGAAGTTGTAGCATATTTTGACAAAATGAACGGTAATCCAAATCTACAGTACTATGAAGGTCAGCAACTCAGTGCCGAGCCTAAGAACTTCACACAACTTAAGTGCGTTGTGGGTTGGTCGTTGTTAGATGATTCTGAATCTGCCCGAAAAGCTTTTTTGGGCACCGATGCTGAGTTTGAATCTTTCAAAAATGGAGTTGACAATTCGCAAAGGGTCATAACTTTGCAATTTACAAAATATACGTTAGACTTCGGAGAACAAGGACAAGTTAATTTGACAGTGGAGTATGTTGGCAGTCTAGATAGTGCCCTTACAGATGTCAGGATAACAAATATTTTTGCCGGGCAGACTGTGTACAATGCCGAACATACAATTCCGACCTCTCGTGATTTTGAAAGCGGTTTGTTTACTTGGGCGGGTGGTGCCTACGCCACAAAAAGCGACCTCAAAGGTCGTGCGTTTGGAGTCACCGCAGGCAACCCCAGCGCAAACATTTTCCAGTCCGCAGAGGGCTCCAATGCCGGACTCAGCGATGACAACCTCGCCGGACTTGAAGAGGATCATGCGGACAGGACCGGTGGAGGCAATATAAAGGGAGTGTTGGGATTTAAGAAGGGTATCCTGTTTCAGTCAATTCAGAAAGGACTAAGACAGGGCATCGAGATGGAGGAACTAAACGACGCCGCTGGGTTTAGGTTTACAATTCACGCCGCTGAATTTGAGGAAAAAGCTCTTCAGACTCTGCTTGAGTACTATAAAAAAACAGAACTACCATCATCACAGAACAATCAGCAGAGAAAAAATCTTGTTGAATTAGCCACTACAGGACTTGCTGCGGTTAGAGAAGCTAAAACTATGGTTCTTTCAAAAATTGGCACGGAACAGTGGCAAAGGCTTCTTGGTACATTGCTCACTTCAAGCGCCTTAAAAATAGTTGCGGTTAGCTCTAAAGCCATGGACTCTGGAGATCCAACTGTGGCCGCTGGACTTGGCTCAAGTATAAAAGTTGAGCCTCGACTTGTAAATCGAAGCAGCCAGAGTGACGTAAACTTTGCACAAAGTAAGAAAGATGCTTTCTTGAGGGTAACTCAAGCGCAAAGAAAAAAGGATGCCGGACAGGGGACAACAAGTGGGATTGTTGGATTTAGAACCGATGACTTAAATTCTTTAGATCCATCGGAAAATGTCCAGCTTCCTAACAACCCAGCGGGCACTATATCGGTTGCGTATACTACCGTGGGCGAGATTTTAAATGAAGTTCTGAGAGGGGTGATGGGACACGCATCACCCACTGCGACCGGCACCACTTTGTCAGACCGATTCAAGGCTAATCTTCTTTTGGGTTCTCTGGATCTTTACGAGCTTGGAATTTCAGCGAGTCCCAATCCAAAAAGGCCTGTGGCAATAGCCGACATACCAATTTCAGTTGAGTGGTTCTCACAATGGGTCGTAGATAATTTCACAAGAAGCAACCCACCGCAACGCAAAATCCCTCTGAGGCATTTTCTCAACCGATTCTTTAACTCTTTGCTGGCACCCTTGATAAATAAAAGTTTCTCAACAGAAGATAGTAGGGTAAAGGTCGTATTTGATATGACAACGATCACTTTTCCGTTTAAGCGCCGAGGCGCTACAGATCTTGAGACTGCCGCAGTATCCCGATCCGGTAGGGTTACTACGCATATGGTACAACAAGCCGCTGCCGCTGGTAGTGATGCTTCAGCGCTTGCAGACCCCGACCAAGAGACTATAACTTATTTGGTGGTTTACCCTACGAACAAGGAACGAAAAAAACTAGTTGGCGACGAAGAGCAGGATAAAAAGAGGGGTATCTTTCACTTTGAACTCGGTGCTGACCGAGGACTGGTTAAAAGATACGTCTTCAAAGAAAAGAAAATGCCACATCTAAAAGCCATGCACATTGAAAATAGTAATACGACTGGTGCCCTAATTATGCCTTTAGATCTAGAACTTACAATGGTTGGGAACGCTTTTTTTAGAAACGGAAGTGTTATATATGTCTCCGCTGACACGATAGCTCCCGGCATACAATCCGATTTACACCTTGGCGGATACTATCAGGTCGTAAAATCTGAAAATACAATAAATGCGTCTACATATGAAACTAGGTTAACCTGTATGTACTTGCAGGGACCGGAGGAGTAAAAAATGGCTCAAATAAAAAGAAACTTTCGTAATGAGCCTGAGCTTTATTCATTGGCCTCCGCTACCACCGGACTGAAAAGGACACACTTTCAGAGAAAAAGATACAGGGATCAAATTGTTGGACTAATAGGTCCCTCTCGTCCATTTAATTTTTGGGGGGAAGATTATTTTTTAGGTAGAGTTAATCATGTTGGAAATGCGTGTGTTGTTGATGAGGCTTCATTAAAACAACTTAGATATGCTGACTCCTCAGAGGCTTTATTTGCTGTGAACTTTGTCGCTGATGCCTGGAGGGACCTTGTTGAGGAGATAGATAGTTTAGTTGAAGATGGTGTTCTGCACGCTGACAGCCCTTACGCAAACTTAAGGGCAAAAAAAGCTTTCGTGAGCGCACCATCTGCATATCACTCTTATATGATTGAAACAGTTTACCCCTTGTTCGAGGCATACTTACGGGTTTTTCAGACAGAGGAGAAGGGCATAGTAAATTTGCCATCGTTTTTGTTAAAGTTTACTCGATACGCTGATCTATATGTAAACAACACAGGACCGATGACATTCTCATCCTTTGTGGAAAGTGGATATTGTTCGCCTTTAACCAGCGGACTTGTTATCAGTACAAGCGAGGATGATCACAATGCTGATTTTGCTAAGACCGATAAATATTTTTTTGACAACAATTTTGAGGCAGTGCAATCAATCGCAACGCAGTACGGTTTCGGTATTGATCAAAACGCACCGTGGAGATTTGTAGCCGACTTGTCCTCACCGGCAATGAAAGAGTATATGGTTGGTGTTGAGATAGAAGATTATCCGACCGTGTTAAATGATCAGGACAACTGTGATGTTCCATTCGATACCGGCTCCCCCGGTGGCGACCCATTTGGTTATTCTGCGCTGCCAGGATATGAGGATGTACTTAGGCACGCTTCGGGATATCTCCAGTACGCAGATCTAGCTGAGGAGTCCAATTTAGAAGTGATATTTGGAAGTGTTTTTCAAAACGCATATCGTGAGTGCTGGCGAGTTGACATGGACTTCCTAAAGATATATCTATTTGGGTTTTATAATACGTTTGCCAGGGTGAGGCCTTTTGTTAATGTGTTGACTGAGGTTGAACTTGAATCTTGTTTTACTGCAATAACTGTTAGGCTTAACAGATTGACCGTGGACCCAGACTTTGCGTCACAAAATGGTAACTTTGGTGACAAATGGAATTTAAAAACCTATTACCTTTTAAAAAGACTTGAGAAAAAAATGGATCACTCAATTGCAAAAATTAGAAAGAACCTAAGAGACGTAATACAGACATATGATTTTGCTCCTGGGAACAGCGACGCTAAATATGCACTAGCTTTGCAGTATCTTCAAGAAAAAATAATTGGACCAACAGACGCAAGAGCCTTAACAATTGACAGTGTTGGCGATATAAAAAATAGATAGAAAGGTTGTATCTTGTTTTTCCAAACCTTAGACGATAAGCTAGAGTGTGTCGGCATCTACTATGATGACGATTTGTTTTTTGATGTGGATCAATTTCCTAACGACATAACAAAAACTTGGAAGTATTCTTCTTTCTTGAAGGGATTATCTGACATAGAATATGCAAACCTATACCTTGAGGGGTTGCCAATTGAGCAGGTTATTCCAGAGTATCTTAAGGATGACTGGGACGATGTGTCAGATAAAATTACAGCTTTTAAAAGGTCGTTACTTATATCAAAGGTTGATGAGACGGAAAACTGTTTCTATGATTTGGTGCCAAAGCGATTTTTGATTGAATTTTGTAGGGTTAAGAATAGCATTACTAAGTTTGTTCTAGACAAGTATGATAGACCAAAGCGTTATGATTTTTCATTGAGTGTCTGTAAGATGCTTGAAGATATGTCTAACAGGAAACTTAATCTTAACAAAAAAAAGTTAAAGTCATACACGGATGGGCAGAACAACGTCTTGGATTTACTTCGTAGTAAGCCCTATATTCGTTACAACCAATTTGGCACTGTGACGGGCAGACTAACAACAAAAAAGAAATCTTTTCCTATTCTAACGCTAAAGAAAGACTACAGAGATATAGTAGAGCCGGTCAACAGCGTGTTTTATGAATTTGACTTTAACGGAGCCGAGGCAAGAGTCTTGTTAGGTCTCTTGGGAAAAGAACAGCCGAGCCAAGATGTTCACGATTTTCATAGGGCCAAGATATTCGGCGGGCTATTGACAAGGGAGCAATGTAAAACTGCTTTTTTTGCGTGGCTTTACGGCGCTAGAAAATTAAACCAAAGCCAAGAGGGTAAAAAGCTTAGAGAGTTCTACGATAAAGATTCGGTGGTCAAAAAGTTCTGGGACGGGTCAACTGTCAAGACGCCTCTGGGTAAGATCATCCCTGATGTTAGCGAACACCATGCGCTCAATTATATTGTTCAGTCAACCACCGCTGAGCTAACTTTGTTGCAGGCGGTAAAAATAAATCATCTATTAGAAACCCAGGGTAGCGGCTCTTTTTTATCCTGCCTGATTCACGACTCTGTAGTTGTAGATCTTAAAGAAGAGGATAGACATTTGATACCAAAGATTCAAAGATTGATGGGTTCTACAAAATTTGGTAACTTCAGTATAAATACTAGTGCGGGAAAATCACTGGGGAGACTGAGAAAACAATGAAGGTTATTGGACTTGGGCGAGTCGGCTGCGGCATAGCCACTGAATTTGAATCTTATCCAGAGTACCGCACTTATAAGATCGGAACAGACTTTGGTGACAAGAGAGGCAATTTTCACACACACCTCCTCATTGAGCCACAAGAAGACATTCAGAGATATGAGGAGATGTTCGATACCATTGACATTGAAGCATACCTAGAAAGTATCAAGTCCTCTGATGAAGTTTTGTTCGTGGTGGAGGGTGGTGACCCGCTAACTGGAATAATATTAAGTTTGCTTGAAACAATTAAGGACTCTAAGATAAGCGTGATGTATGTTTGTCCGGATCAAGACATATGTTCATTGGTGCAGAAAAGGGACAATAAAATAGTTTTTAATGTTCTACAGGAGTATGCAAGGAGTGGTCTTTTCGAAAGAATATTTTTAGTCAATAGATCTAAAGTCGAAGAGTTGATAGGTGACGTGGCCATAGCAGACTACGAAAAAAGTGTGTATCATTTTATTTCTTATGTTTTTGCTATGACAGCTTACTTCGATAACTCTACTTCAGTTTTAGAGAGTAAGATGACCCCACCTGAGATCTGTAGGATATCAACTTTTGGTGTGACATCTCTTGATGAGCAGGCAGAAATTAAATTTTTGTTTGATCTAGACGAGCAAAAAAGCTGCCATTTTTATTTTGGGGTGCCTGATGAAACACTAGCCACAGACAATCAGCTTATGGGAAAAGTTAAGTCCCAAGTTAAAAAGTTTGGACAGGAGGGAGTTGATAGTGGGTTCTCTGTTCACTCGACAGATTTAGATCAGTCCATCGTCTTGTGTTCTTTTCATGCTAGCAAGATTCAGGGTTTACAGTAGGAACGCATTTCGCCGACCTACTTATAAAGATGAAGAATCTTGGAATATAATGGATGAACAATAACCAAAACTCTCGTGGGATACTGCTAGCCTCTTTTATTACATCAGACTCGGAAGAGGAGATATTGGCTGAGGTTGAAAACATAGCAGCCACTCTGCACTTGTCTAATAATATGATTTTTGTTCTGCGGCTTTTAGACGAGCCAGATAAAAAAGTTATAACATATAACGCTTTGATACAAAGAGGCGAACCTTTGAACTCTAGGCTTTTCACCATGCGAATTCACAGGAAAAAAACCACAAACACTCTTTACACAATTAACGCTTTGAATGCCGCAGTGGCCGCTGAAAACGATGGGCAGACTGGAAAGCATCTTAAGTTGGATTGGGAGAACTATCGCAACTCTATGATGCTGGTGACTGGACCAAAGTTAGTGGTTCATCCGGTTGAAGTGTTGAAAATTTACAGAATAGAAACTGAATGATACAAAAATATAGCAACCTTGTGGCGGCGATTTTGTACGCTCCTGTGTATTTTTTAATATTATTGCTTGACGAAATAAGAAAATAGTATATAGTTATATACAGAAAGCAAGTGGCTGTGCGGTGCTTGCGATCTTGACTGCCTTCGGGAGTCACAAACAACCTTGCTTATAAAGGAGGAAACAAAATGAGCAATTTAGTACGATATAATACACCTAGTCTTCTTGGACGCAGCATCTTTGATGAACTGTTCGGAGACTTCCAATCACTAGCGAGAAAGTCAACTTCGGGTTATCCTGTTGCCGATATCTTCTCTAACGAGGATGGCAGCACGACTCTTGAGTTTGCTCTCGCAGGTTTTAGTAAAGAGGATCTCAGCATTGAGATCCAACCAGAAAAAAGCAGTCTGACTGTGCGTGCGGAGGCTAACGGCGATGGGGACAGCAATAGACGTATTGCACGCCGCAGCTTCCAAAAGACTTTTGTGAACTATGATAGCAACCTAGACCTAACGGCTAGTACTGCTGACTTTCACAACGGGCTCTTATCAGTCACTATCCCTCGGAAGGCTGAAGTTCAGCCCGTTATTATCGATATCAACTAAGATATCACAAATACGCACAGCCAAAGGAGGGGTCTAACCCCTCCTTTTTATTAGGAAAAGAAAAAAAGAATTCGAATAACTATAAACCATCTAAGGGTGTGTTATAGTAGATTACGGTCAACTAACCAGTAAAGGAGAATACAATGGGTATTGATCTTGCAAAGATGCGGCAAAAGCACGCTGCTCTTACCAATCGAGGTGGAGACTCCTCGGATAACTTTTGGAAGCCGGATGAAGGCACACATCAAGTTCGCTTGGTTTGCCCTCCAGGCGGCGACCCTTTCTTTGAAGCGTACTACCACTACGGCATGGGCGCAGAAGGAAAGACTACCGTTCTCAGTCCACGGACTAACGGTGATGCTGACCCCATCGCAGAGTGGGGAACCCGCCTTTGGAACGAGGGTACCGACGGCTCGAAGGAAGCAGCCAAGCGCTTCTGGCCTAAGATGCGTATCTTTGCTCCCATCGTCGTTCGTGGCGAAGAGGACAAGGGCGTTCGCTGGTGGGGCTTTTCTCGCACCACCTACCAAGCACTACTTGATGTAGTTCTTGACCCTGAATACGGTGACATCACCGACACCGAGAAGGGCACCGACATCCGTATTGACTACGGTAAGAAGTCCGGTCAAGCCTTCCCGACGACTGATGTTCGCCCGATGCGACGCACCTCGCCCCTGGCGAAGACAGAAGAAGAAGTCAACACTCTTCTGGAAAGCATCAAGACGGCTGACGAGATTTTCGAAGTCGCCTCCTATGAGGACTGCGAGAAGGTTCTCAACGAGACGCTCGGTGATACTGACACCAGCGGCACAAATGAGACCACTCGCTATGAAAAGCCTGCTACGACCACGACCAAAAATGATATGGAAGGTGTAGCAGATATCGAGTCAGCATTTGACGATCTATTGGCGTAGTTGACCGCCAACCCGCAGGGAGGCACGGGGATACAGGTGTCTCTCCATTTATGGAGATAAAATGGCAAACAAAACAGGAAATAGCCTTGTAAGTGATTTGCGTAGCGAATTAAACAAGGCAGCTAAAGAAAACATTGCATACGATCTGCACGGGGACAACCCGACAGATGTAAAGACTTGGATCTCAACAGGTTCAACTTTGCTTGATTATATTATTTCTAACCGCCGAGACGGGGGCATCCCTGTCGGCAAGCTCACTACGATTGCTGGTGAGTCTGCCAGCGGTAAGAGCCTGATCGTCACACAGATTCTGGCAAACACTCAAAAGATGGGAGGGGTTGCTGTTTATATTGATACAGAGAACGCAGCCTCTCCAGACTTCATGGAACAGTTGGGACTTGACACCAAGAACAATTTCTTGTATGTACAGCCCGGCACTGTCGAAGAAGTCTTTGAGACGATTGAGCGATTGATTGGCCGCATCCGTGAAAAAGCACCAGACAAACTTGTTTGTATTGTATGGGACAGCGTTGCCGGCACACCAGTCAAAGCCGAGGTGGAAGGGGATTACGACCCTAACAGCCGTATCGGTCTGACAGCCAAGGCACTAGCTAAGGGTATGCGAAAAGTCACAGAGACACTCGGCAAAGAACAGATTGCTATGGTCTTTACTAATCAGTTAAAGACCAACATCGGCGTTATGTTCGGAGACAACCGAGTTGAGCCAGGCGGCAAGGCTCTGCCCTATCACGCTTCTAGTCGTATCTGGCTGACCCAACACAAGGGCAAAGCCAACGGACAGATCCTTAACGAGAAAAAGCAAGTCATCGGCTTTCATACAAGTGCTAAGACGATGAAGTCTCGCTTCGGTCCATCACCAAGGAGTTGTGAGTTTGATGTATTATTTGACCTTGCTAATGACCGAGTTGGAGTTGATGACGAGGGCTCCTGGCTTTCTGCCATCGCTGGTACGCCTGGCTGTATTCGCAGCGGTGCTTGGTATACAATCAATGTTGACGGGGAAGATAAAAAGTTCCAAAGTAAGGACTTCCTAGAGCTATTGAAAGATAAGAAGTTCAAGGAAAGAGTGCTTGACATTTTGGAAGACGAGTGTAGAATAGGTAAGAAGTAAACTCTTACCGGAGACCCCTATGAAAAGATTGCTTATCATTGATGGACAAAATATGTTCATCCGCAACTATGTCATGTCTCCCCAATTGGATATCAATGGACATCCTATTGGGGGACTGACTGGTTTTATGCGCTCCCTTCAAAAAGAAGTGCGCCGTGCCAAGCCTGACCGGGTTGTAGTTTGTTGGGAAGGACCAGGCGGCTCACAGAAACGCCGGGAGAAAAACAAGAACTACAAACTTGGACGCAAGGCTCCTAAGCTCAACCGTGAGTACGAGTTTGCTACTCCAGAGGAAGAGCGTGAAAACAAGTACGAACAACTGATGCGGCTGACAGAGTACTTGGAGAACCTGCCAATCCTTCAGATGTCCCTTGAGAACGTAGAGGCTGATGATATCATTGCGTGGCTGTGTAACTGTAACGAGTACGCCGAGTGGCAGAAGGTTATTATATCCAACGACCAAGATTTTCTACAGTTGTGTGACGACAAAACCATTCTGTTACGCCCTGGTAAAAACGAACAAGTCCTCAACAAGAATAAGATTTTAGAGGAGTATGGTATCCACCCTCGCAACTTTGCGTGGGCTCGTGCCATCGTAGGTGATAAGTCTGACAATCTTGATGGCGTAAAAGGGCTGGGACTGAAGACGGTTTCTAAAAGATTTCCGTTCCTTTCAGAAAATAAAGACTATGGCCTCAGCGACATTATGATGCACGCAAAAAATAATAAAAATAAAATAAAGGCTTATCAAAATGTTGCTGAAAATGAAGAAGTTATTGCTCTAAATTATGAAATCATGCAGCTATATACCTCTACCATATCACCACAGGGAGTTAACAAGCTCAAGTATGCGATTCAGAATGACGGGGTTAATCTCAATCGCTCGGAAATTAGGAAAATGCTCCTCAAGGATGGTATCGGTACTCTTAATATTGATGAACTAATGCTGATGCTTCGCTCTCATAAAAAAGTTTGAGGGCGCTCTTTATATTTTCGTCAATTGAGTTATAGTGGGGATAAGGAAATCTAATGACCGAACAACAGTACGACACTTTTAGCAAGTTCGGAAAGTCCTTCCAAGAAAAACTAGTAAAGACCATTCTCTTTGACCGCAATTTTGCGAACCAAATGGAAGAGGTCCTCGACACAAACTACTTGGAACTTAAATATTTACAGGTCTTTGTTGACTTGATGTTCCTGCACAAGCAGTCCTATCCGCACCCAACCTATGAAGCAATGGTCTCGGTAGTGCGGACCCAGACAGAGGACTACTCTGACAGCATCATTAAGCAGGTCATTGAGTTTATGGCTCGCATCAAGAGCAATGCCATCGGTGATGATGACGAGGAGTATGTTAAGGAGAAGTCGCTAGACTTTTGTAAGAAGCAGAAACTCAAAGAAGCCATCCTCAAGTCTGTGGACCTTCTTCAGTCCCAGAGTTTTGACCAGATCCAAAAGGTTATCAACGAGGCGATGAACCTCGGTGCCGACAACGACCACGGGCACGACTACCATAAAGATGTCCTTGATCGCTTTGAGATGAAGATGCGTAATCCTACTTCTACCGCTTGGGAGGAGATTGACAACATCACAAAGGGTGGCCTCGGCAAGCGTGAGCTTGGCGTGGTGGTTGCCCCAACTGGTGCAGGCAAGTCGATGGCACTTGCTCACCTCGGTGCAATGGCTGTGGTTAAAGGCAAGACCGTAGTTCACTACACCCTAGAACTTGCGGACACGGTAGTTGGTCAACGCTATGACTCCTGCATTACAGGTATTGAGTTGAAGAATCTGATGTCTATGAAGGACTCTATTGTTATGGCGGTGGAACACATCCCAGGCAAACTGATTATTAAAGAGTATCCAACTAAGTCAGCATCGACTCGCACAATTGTTGGGCACTTAGAAAAACTACGACAAAAGGGAATCGATCCTGATATGATCATCGTAGACTACGCCGACCTTTTGAAGCCAACAGCCACAGGGTTCAAGTCCCAGGAGCTACGCCATAGTCTTGGAAACATTTATGAAGAACTGCGAGGCATCGGGCAGACTTTTGATATCCCAGTGTGGACGGCATCTCAGACCAATCGCAGCGGATTGAACGCCGAGGTTATCACGATGGAATCCATTAGTGAAGCATTTAGCAAGTGCTTTGTGGCTGACTTTATCTGTTCCATCTCTCGCACGATTGAGGATAAGACCGAGAACAAAGGTCGTATGTTTGTTGCCAAAAACCGCAACGGCATTGACGGTATTGTCTACCCGATGGAGATTGATACGGCCAAAGTTCATATGAGGGTCTTGGCACCTGACGAGCATTCAACGATTGATGCTGTGGTGATGAAGACCAAGCAAGAGCAAGACGAACACCTACGCAAGAAATACAAGAAGTTCAAACAAGAGCGCCGCCAAGCACAAGCGCAACAACAAGCGGACGAAAATAAAAAAAAAGAAGTGAATGAAAAGAAAAGTCTTAAAGATGAGTTACGAGATCTAGCACAAAAACTTAAAGCCGAGGAGCAACAAACAGCATGAACGAACAAGACATCTCAACCCAGATCCTATCAGATATCACGGTATATATGAAGTATGCCCGTTATTTACCAGAGCAGAAACGCCGTGAGACTTGGGATGAGTTAGTCACCCGAAATATGGAGATGCACCTAAAGAAGTATCCCAATCTTAAAAAAGAAATTAAAGCGAATTACCAATTGGTGTTTGATAAAAAGGTTCTCCCATCTATGCGCTCTATGCAGTTCGCAGGGAAACCTATTGAAATCTCTCCCAACCGTGTGTTCAACTGCGCTTATGCTCCCGTAGATGACTGGCGTGTGTTCGGCGAGATTATGTTTTTGTTGCTCGGCGGAACTGGTGTCGGATACTCTGTCCAGCAGCACCATGTGGATGAACTGCCGGAAATTAGAAAACCAAATGCTAATCGCACTCGGAGGTATTTAGTAAATGATAGTATTGAAGGATGGGCTGATGCCGTCAAATATCTTATTCGCAGCTACTTCTTTGGTGGTTCGAAGTTACGATTTGATTATAGCGATATTCGCCCTAAAGGTGCTCGCCTTGTAACCTCTGGTGGCAAAGCCCCAGGACCACAGCCGTTAAAAGAATGCCTGGTAAAGGTTGAGGGTGTGCTCGCAGAAAAGAATGATGGCGACAAATTGTCCGCTATTGAAGTACATGACATTGTGTGCCATATTGCCGACGCCGTGTTGGCTGGCGGCATCCGCCGTGCTGCTCTCATCTCTTTGTTCTCCGCAGACGACAACGAGATGATTGCGTGTAAGTCTGGCAACTGGTGGGAGACCAACCCACAGCGTGGCCGAGCCAACAACTCTGCTGTGCTTTTGCGGCACAAAGTAACAAAAGAATTCTTCCTAGACTTGTGGAAACGAGTGGAAGCATCCAACGCTGGCGAGCCTGGCATCTACCTGTCCAACGACAAGGACTGGGGAACCAACCCGTGCTGTGAGATTGGACTACGACCCTTCCAGTTTTGTAATCTGACCGAAGTAAATGTCAGCAACATCACAGGACAGAATGACTTGGAACAGCGGGTGAGGGCTGCCACCTTCATCGGCACACTCCAAGCAGGCTACACAGACTTTCATTATCTTCGCCCAGTGTGGCAGCGAACCACAGAGAGAGATGCTCTCATCGGCGTGTCTATGACCGGCATTGCTTCGGGTCGTGTTCTCCAAGATGACATCAGTTTGACGGATGCCGCCAATGTTGTAAAAGAAGAAAACGCCCGTGTTGCGGAAGTCATCGGTATCAACAAGGCAGCCCGCACAACCTGCGTGAAACCTGCCGGAACCACGAGTTTGACCCTGGGAACATCCAGCGGCATCCACGCCTGGCATAACGATTATTATATCCGCCGAATCAGA
>Ga0209348_1000974_pt1 | contig 14374 bp, 26 predicted proteins | sample ETNvirenome_2_30_FD_184065 | JGI IMG/M metagenome (GOLD analysis project Ga0209348, IMG submission 184065) | Marine viral communities from the Pacific Ocean - ETNP_2_30 (SPAdes) (version 2) | ecosystem: Environmental > Aquatic > Marine > Oceanic | place: Pacific Ocean | collected 2013-06-22 | reverse complement strand
CCGTCATCATCAGCAATAAATTTAATAGAACCAAGAAGGTCAGAGTCAGCAGGGCTACCAGAGTCTCTTACCAAGTCTAAAACAGGCCCAACATTTGCGTCTGCATCCGTAGATGACAGTGTAAGCTGCGTAGTGTTATCAGCAGTTGTAATAGTCTGACCGCCAGTTAACAGGTCAGCTAAGTCTCTTGCTCTGGTCATTATCCTACCTCGGCTTGCACCTCTTCAGTCTGCACAGACTTAATAAGTTCGTTTGTAAATACGTTCTGTGCAGCTTGTACTTGGTCTAATTCAAAGCGAATGTTCGCAGCCTTTTGTTGACAAGATCGTATCTGACTAATCAGGTACGTCTGCTTCTCATCCATGTCCTCTGTTTTGTATTCTTTGCCGTCAATAGTAATTACGTTACCGCTCATCTTACCACCCCGATGGAGTCCCTGTTAAAATTGTAGGCGTTTTTTGTTCTGCGATAATTGCATCAAGTGCAGCCTTTAGCTCTTCTTCTGTCTTACCTATATCAGCCAAAACTCTTGTTTTACACCAATCTTTAGTGATTGAGTTGTATGCTACAAAAGATGCACCCTCTTCCATAGGAGTGGCGACTGAGCCGTACATGGTTGCTGTTAAGTAATTACCGTCAGCGTCTTTATCACTGTCACTAACACACTTAACTCTCCAGTGTATTGTTTGAACAACGTCAACCTTGTCTCCCTCTTTGGCAACACGATCAAGTTGCGGATATTCAAATGTCATTGTCGTTGCCATAGTTTACTCCTTCAGTTGGATTCTAATGCAGCCACGCGACTACGCAAACTCTGTATTTCTTTAATTAGCATTGGAACGAGTTTGCTGTTGTCTATGCCCATCATCTCTTCACTGTCAGGACTTCCCACCACAGCGAGTGGCTCTATAGACTGTAACTCCTGTGCTACTAAGCCGTAGTCTTGATGATTGCCAGTCTCATTCCAATCGAACTGTCTGACCTGAATAGCGTCTATTCTATCTGACGCTGATGCAGCATCTTGAATGTTAGACTTTAGGCGAGCATCAGATGAGGTGTTGTAGGTTGTGCTTGATGTTGTGACTGAAATGGCTCCTACTTGTGTCCCTCCGCGTCTGATTGATATACACGTGCCATCACCACCATTACGGTTCGCATTTACCGCTAAGTCATTATCTCGGCTAAAATAACCGTCACCAACACTGCGGAAACTGATTCCTGCTTGTGTATTATTTTGACCCGGAATGTTTGTAGAGGACTGTCCTATATTTACGTGGCCTGAGGCGTTTACCCGCATCCTCTCACTGCTACCAGTAAAAAACTTCATTTGGTCAGAGCCAGCCATTTGGATTGATGTGTCTGTGTCGGCTCTTCCAGTAAATGCTTCAGCGAAAACAGTGCCAGTAAAATAAGCGTTTTGGAAATGATTGCTGGAATTACCAAGGTCAATCACGCCATTTGATGTGGCATCTGCTGCTGTACGGGGGATAACCGCTGTTCCTGCATCAAAGAAACGTAGGAATACGTCTCCTGTCCCAAGCCTCAAGTCGCCGTTGCCGCCACTGATTGCCCCAACCACTGAAGAATCATGGTAAAACTCAATCAGATTTCCTGCTGTTCCACTTCTGCGTAATGATATAGGAACGGCATCTGTTCTTGTGAAATTCACTTCACCAGTGGATTTAAGCGCAGTTCCATCAGTGGCAAAAGTATCTGAAGTCTTGCCGACAAGAAGGTCGCCATCACTCGCAACGCGCAAGGCTTCAGAAACTGAAGAATTTGCTACGACAAAAGAAGCTGTAGAACTTGCACCCAAATATGACCTAACAGTTCCAGCATCTTCTAGTTGGATTTTGTATGCATTGCTATTGTCACTGTTAATAGAGAAAGGCACCCCTGAGCCTTCGCAATCCAGCACTGTTGACGGTGCCGCAGTGCCGATGCCGACATTGCCTTCATGCCGTATACGCATAACCTCGCTAATTGTTGGTGTACCGCTGCCTGTTGAGGCTCCTGCTAAAAACGCTATACCAGAACTGTCGCCATTGTCTTCATACACGCCTTTTATTCGCGCCTGCGTACCAGCAGAGCCTGTCGAACTATCTGAACTTACGAAGTCAATTTGCCCAAGAAGTTCTGTGTCCGAGCCAGTTGTGTCCGTGCTTGTTAGTTTAAGAGTTGCGCCAGCAGAACCTTGGATATCTATGCCAGTTGAGGTGGTTTCAAGTGTCTTTACATTATCATAATATAATTCAACCGCATCGTCAGGTTTAGCAACCAGCATTTGCTCAGATTGTTGTTTCATGAGCTGGATGTTGTTGCCATTGGTCGTAATTAAAAAATTGCCCGTTCCAACATCTTCAATAAATGAAGTTGAGCCATTGTGATAAATTTTTAAATCGGCAGAGTCTCCGAATTGAAGTTCAGCGTTATCAGGTAATCTCAAATCATCTGCGCCAGTTGGCACAAAGGCTACCGTAGAGTCTGCATCGTTTTTAATTGTGACATCGCTGGTGCTGCCCTGTCCTGTGAGGATAAGTCCCTCTGCGCTGGTAAAGCCAATCGCAGCAGCATCACCAGATGCAGTATCGCCCGCAGGATTTACGGTGCCTGTAACCTCAGCATCACCATTTACAGTGAGATCATCCGCTGTGGTAAATTTAGAAATACCATTACCAAGATAAGGCATTAGGTGATCTCCATAATACTTAGTGCTGCGTCTATCTTTGCGGCTACGCTACAATCAATTTTGAGGACATCTGTTGTCTGCATGACAACTTTGTTTCCTGACAATAGTTCAACTGTTGAACCAACAGGAATCGGTATGTCTTTTACAAGCAAAACATCCGCATTTGTTTCCGTATCACTTGTATCTGATTCTAGTTTAACACTAGCAGTTACCTGTGACGTATGCACATTACAAAGCATCAGTCCTAAAATAACTGTAGTTGTGCTGGAGGGTACGGTGTAAAGCGTTAATGGCGTTCCCGCGCTAGACGGCATCGCATCATTTGTTTTTACCTTGAATGTGTTCGCCATGATATCATCCTAACGCTATAGCCAATGCAGTGGCGTCATCAGGACTAGCAAAGAAAGATGCGCCTTGTGTTTGAAGATTGTCAGTATGTATTGTCTTTTCTGCTGGCAACGTGCAGAAAATTGTTTTAGTCCCAGAACTCCAACTCACAGCATTGTCACTGTTACTGGACTGCAAAATAGTTGTACGAGCCAATGTAGTTCCAGATGACGTATACGTTCCGACCCCAACCTCAAAGTCAGTGCCATCTGTACAAGCATAAAATGTCGTATTGCTATTGCCTACAGAACCAAAAGTCTCAAAACCAGTGACAGCACCTGCAAGGGTATATGTACCCGTGCCAGTTGTCGTAGTGGTTTCCTTTACTCTGTCAGCAATAACTAAAGCCATTTTACTTCAACTCTATAGAAAGGTTGCCTGTGTTGATGCGGAATATATCACCAGATGCTATGGTTTTACTTGCATCCAAAGCGCCTACAAACAAGATGTTTCCGCTGCTTGATGCGTCTGCAACAAAAACGTGTGTGATAACATCATCTCCGCCACCGCCAGAAGCAGGAAACTCGATATTAGCAGCGTTTGTAGCTGTCTGTGTATCCGTTCCAACAGCGGGAACTGTCCAGCCAGATGCCTGTACCTGCTGTCTTGCGTAGCTGGTGAAGTCTGCCTCAGTAACAGAGCCTGTTTCGATACTGCTAACTGCCGTAGCTAGGCCCACATAAATACTGTTGCCGGGAGTTGCAAAACTCTCCGTATTGTTTTTAAACAGAAACTGCAATATCGCATGTTCTGTATAGTTGGTTGCTGCATTTGAAGTTGCCATGATCTACTCCTTATGTTCGTGGCATTCTAGGCAATCCCTGCCTGTAAGCGTCATCATTTTCACGAGCCTCCGCAAGGTCTTTCAGTCTGCCCAAACTCTCAGCGTATCTTCCCTCGTACAACTGAATCATATCCATCTCACCCTTCATGTATGTATAGGCCTCTATCAAAGAGGCATACAAAAGAGCGTTTGGTGCGTTATCACTCAACCAACTATAGCTTGAGTCAGAACCTGATGTAAGGCTGGCCGGTCTATAGAAGTAATGCAGCTCAACTGCATAGTTTGAATTAGGGGTAGGGCCAAGTATAAAGTTACCGGTAACATTTCCACTTGAGTCTGCTTTAGCGTCAAATATCCCATAATATTTAGGCAGGGCAGTGGCTGTTCTATCAGGATATGCCTCTCTTATAAAGTTTACATCTTTCTCAAGAAGAAAACCCTCAGACCCAGAGGTGCTAATAAAGAACGAAAAAGGAGCCAAGAAGTCGCTTGGCATCGATATGTACTCATCTCCAGATGTTGCTGTGGATGTTGCGTTTTTTCTAAAGTTATCCAAATCAACAGACTTGAGTATACGCTCCTCAGCAGACCTAATGAACACAGGTAGATTAGTCACGAATGACGTTTCTGTGTTTTCAGTAAAATCCTGAAGGGCTGTCTTGAGTTGAGCGTAAGTGAATGACATTAAGCTATCCTCACAATCGCACTACTTGCATCTGCTGCTGGGAAAGTGATTGTAAAATTAGAAGAGGATGATGCTTGGTCGCTACCAAAATCAAATACAGCAACTGCTTTGTTAGATGCGCTACTGTTATAAATTAAACAGCCTCTAGCAGTTATTGTTGAACCAGAAAACGTAACATCATTAAAATCTACTATAGCTGTTGTTCCGCTTGTAGTAGGGTTTACAGCAGTTAGTGTAGCGCCACCAGCCGAATATCCTGTTCCGCTAACCTCGTCTGAGGTGCTATACGCTGTGGTGCTTGCGTTTAAAGTAGCGCTATTTGTATAAAGAGCCACCTTAAATGTATGACTTGCAAAATTATGAACAGCCTCTAGAAGCTCTTCTTTAAATGATGTGCATACAAAGTTTCCGTTAAATGCCATATTCTACTCCTATGGTGTATTTGCCTGACCACCCATACCACTATGATTAGTGCAATAATAGTATAGAGTTGGCGCTCCAACTGCTACGGTGATCTGTACATACGCCCCAGCACTACCTGCTGTTCCGCTTGTTGTAACACCTGTTGTATATTGAGATCCACCCCCATGGGTTCCGTTAGCAGTTGTCGAGAATCTCAAAGGATGACCAGAGTTACTGCTATCTGACTGATCAAATCTATATGTTGATCCTTCATTTAACGTAAGAGTTGGGCTGGCTCCAGATAGCCCAGCTATATAATACTTGTTTCCTGATCCATAGCTGTTAGTTCCAGATGCAACCGTTACCGTGTAAACAGTAACATTAGTGGAGATTGATGGGCTTCCCAAAGATATGGTTGCTACAACACCTGTTGGGGTGATGTTGCCTGTTACAGATATAGACGGAGATCCAAGACTAACGGTTGCAGCTATGCCGGTTGGAGTGACATCTACTGGAGTTGTAGGAGAGGCACCGGTTATTGTTACTCTGCCAGCTTCTGCTCTCATAAGAGGAAGAGGTATGGTTTCTATCGTATCTAAATCAAACGTAGGAAACGTGACCTCTGCCCCCTCTGTAAACTTATCTGGCCTTGGGTTAAGAAGAGATTGCGGGTCATCTACCCTAACCCTTCCAAGAAAGTTTTGTGGCTGATCAGGATCAACCACATCATAACCCACACGAAAACCGTTTTTAACACCGTTTTCATACTCATCAACAAGCTGATCCAGAGGATATCTGAACCCTGTTTTGTCGCAAAAACCAAATGCGTATTTGCCTCTAGCGTTTGTCATTATTAACCGGCTCTACCAAACCTCTTGCCTCTGGTCGCTGCGCCAGCACCACGAACAGTACCGCCCTTTGACCTCTTCATAGAGCCGCCCTTAGCCATTCCCTTAGACTTCATAGCCCCGCCTTTTTTCATGCCTTTTTTCTTCATGGCTCCACCACCTGCCTTACGAGCGGTGATACCCGGCTTAACTTTTTTGGCAGTGATTCCGGGCCTAGATGGCTTCTGCTTTGAGGCAGGCTTTTTAGCCGCCGCATCAGCAGCCCTACGCTGCCTGTTAATCTCACCAAGATTAGATAAACGAGTTGATACCCTAGCTCTTTTCTCTGCTTGCTCAGGAAGATCAGCGCCCTTTCTTTTTCTAATTTGCACATTGGGATTGCTTTTGGCAATTTTCTTAGCTTTTTTCCCGGCTGTATCAGCTCGCAAAGCTGCCATTTGGGATTTGGTCATACCCTTGTATGGGTTTGATGACTTCGTACCAGTAGCAGTTGGCATCTTAATGCTTTGTCCAACCCTTATCATATTTGCATTCTTGATATTAGGATTAGCAGCCATCAAAGCCTTTAGGGTAACACCTTTAGATTTAGCAATCTGAGACAGAGTATCGCCGGACTTGACCTTTACAGATCCACCTTTGGCATAACCCTTCTTCATCATGCCGCCTTTTTTCATGCCTTTTTTCTTCATAGAGCCACCCATAGCGTAGCCCTTCTTCTTCATCATGCCGCCGCCCTTCATCTTGCCTTTGCCATCGGCAGCAAAAAACGGAACCTTTTGCCCTTGATCATTTGTAACCATCTTGAGCTTGCCACCTTTTTTCATGCCCTTCTTCTTCATGGCACCACCCATGGCATAACCTTTCTTCTTCATAGCCCCACCTGATTTAGCAGATTGCTGTCGCGGCATAACCCTATCCATTTGCTTTTCAAGAATAGATCTAGTTTTTCTTTTGGCTGCTGGTGCTTTTTTCTTCATAGATTTACGGGTAAAATTCTTTGGCCCGCCCTTTTTAGCTACAATTTTTACTGGCATTTTAGCCTCCTGCGTAGAATGTGTTGTATGGCACGAACTTGATAGATGACGAGTCTGTGTCTTCGTTTGCTGCTAGTTCAAACTGAAACTCATACTCTTGTTTAAGCGGTGCCACACGGCCCGCCACTTCAGGCTTCTTCATCGCGATGTAGTAAGCCAACCCAGCCGCAAGACAAGGAACAAACCTTGGCGGCATATCTGCTGTGGTGCCGATACCAGAAGAAACTCCTGATATGCCCTTCAACCTATAATAAAAAAGTGTGTATGTGCTAAGATCAGGGACAGGCCACAAAGTGGCTGTGACAGATGTTGCCTGCCTGTCCACATAAATCTGTGTCGGTCTGCCTTGAGTGTTTTTTGAACTTTGCTTTGCATATGTAGAAACGCTTATGCGAGTTACATTTGTATCTGTCTGACTTGTCCCAGTGCCTGTTCTAATCTGATGTTCTATAAGATCTATTGTATCAGTGGGCATGGTATAGGTTGCTGTTCCAGCAGTAAGAGCCTGTGTGCCTGACTCTATCGTCCAAAGATTAAGACCGCGATTCTGCCATTCTAATGTTAACAGATTAAGACTTCTTCTAGCTGTCTTGAGATCGTAACCAGTAGTCATCTGAAGGCCAGCCCTCTCAAAAGCCTCTTCAAATATCTCAGGAAGATCTGGCGTTACTACTGACATTACTTAACCTTTCTGTGGCTTCTAGTCTTTGCAGCTATCTTTTTTGGCTGTTTGGAAAACTGTTTACCTGCTTTAGTAGCTTTCCTTTTGGCTCTTGTGGTCGCCGCGTACTCTTTCGATGAGAGCGATTTAATAGCTGAAGACGGTAGATATCTTTCCCCGGTTGCTTTCGGACCCTGCGTGGACGGTTTGCCACTTTTGGTTCTCCATTTTTGCTTTGTCCAAGATTTCAGACTTCTTTGAGATTTTTTCAAAGCCATACTATTCTCTCGATTTTCTTATAGCGTCTAATGTTTCCCTAAGTGTAGGAGGTTTTTTTTCATTAGGCCTATATTTGCATTGCAATTCTTTAGGATAATATTCTGATGGTTCTAACCAAACGCTGTCTACCGTGTTATTAGGACCATAGTATATGCAAACTCTCTTTTCGTCTATAATGTCACATCCTTTGAGGCGACAGACCACATACTCTGGAGTTGTTTCTGCATTAGCGACTGTGCCTTTTAAGAACATAACAAAGCCAATAAGAACCCCTACCCCAACAAAAAACATCAACACCCATGCCACAATTTCAACAAACTTGCGTCTGCGTTGCCTCTGAATATACAAAGTTTCTTGCCGCTGTTTTCTAATTTTACCTTCCATAGCGATAAGCTCGTCCCACTTGGACTTGCCATACATCATTCCTATGAAATTTTTTAAATCGGTTCGTTGCTGCTCTGCGTTTCGCTTGGCGGCAAACGTCTCCATAGCTTCCTGCTCAACCGATTTTCCAGCAAAGAGCTTCTTAAATATTGGGGGATTTTTGGCTTCTTTTTCGAGCATATCTAAATCGCTCAAAGCGCCCATCCAGCGCCCTAAATCACTTGCCATGCTCTCTATATCACGCCCTATCTGTATGCCTTTTTTAACAGCATTGAAAGCGGCAGTGGCAGTAGCCATAACGGTAACCGGGTCCATGTTAATAAACCTCTATATTCTTTGGGTCTACCCTTACTGGCTTGCAATACGCTGTAGCCTTATGTTTTTCTGGCACTTTGTAAGCGTACTGGTAATTCCCATATCTTTTTGTCACTTCTGAAGCAAAGTAATTACACCTATCGATAGACTCAAAATACATATCTGAGCTAACTATCTCTCCCCCTATTATTACGACCAACAAAAAAGCATGAATCATAGCTCACCGCTTTTTTGCTTTTCTTATAGACTCTTTCCCTTTCTTAAAAATCTGAGCCACTTGATTTTTGCCCATTACCTTAGCCCTTTGCTCACCAACTGTTAAAATTTGTATTTTCCTTGCATAAGGCTTTCTAATTTTTTTAACTTTTGCAACTGTGGCTCTAGCATCTGCTGGAGTAGCAAACTTGATTCCAACCGTGTCTTTAGGGTTTTCATCAGTATAGAGCCTGCGACCTGATCCCTTTGGCTTTTTACCTGTACCAACTTTTGGATCTCGTTTTTTTCTCATTAGTCTTTGTATCCACCACCAGCTTTTTTATAAGCAGAAGCCATCATTTGAGCTTTTCTTGCTGACCATTGACCCGGAGCGCCGCCCTTACCACCAGCTTTAATTCTGTTGAATATTCTCTTTCTAAGTCCCGGCTTGGTGTAGTTGCCAGCCTCATTTACCCTAGACTTTGTTTTGCCGCCCTTCTTCATGGCGATAGGTTTTTTGCTCTTGTTCTTACAGAGCATTTTTGCCGCTCTCATTAGAAACTCCTATGCTCTCCTGTTTAACTTCCTTGCAGTGCTAGTCCTTTTAAAAGATCTATTTTTAGACGCTGGAACAACTTTTAAATTTGATCTTCTGTTGTCTCTAGGATTTCCATTCCTGTGAGCAACATCTTTACCATCACCCTTCCTAACCTTCCCAGCAGCAGACATCTTACGCCTTGCTGTATTTCTTCCAGCCCTACTTTTCTTTTGAGTAGTTTTTGACTGGTAGTTCTTATACTCAGATCTGTAGTTGCGCTTACCGCTGGGTGCCACGAGTCTTTCCTCTTGTAGCTAAACCGTCTATAGAGCGGGTGCGCTTTGACTTAACCATCTGGCCTCCCTCAGACATTCTATCTGCTGGTGTCATACCTTTTGCTTTCATAGCATCAGATCCTGTCTTTCTCTTCTTCTTTGCCGCATCAGAAGCAAGCAGAGTGAGAATCCCACCAATGTTTTTATTCTGAGCTTTTCTTTTTTTAATTTGTTCTTCAAACCTCTTTATAGCCTTTGGATTCTCCTTAATAGTTTCATAGTAAGCTCTGGCTTGCTTAAAATCAGGCCGCAATAAAGGATCAATAATATTTCTATTTTTTTTCTTTTTTTGAAAAATGCTATCTAAAGAGTCTTTGATAGACTTCGGCGGCGTTACCTTTTTACTTTTCTTCTTCATCTTATTCCCCTTTAACTGCTGCTGCATGGACGCTCGCGATATTGCCATCGTAGTTCCTTCCTGTGAACTCTTCCCACATTGGCCTCAACATGTTGTGAAGCTCATCAATCTTCTGACTATTGTCATCAATCTTTACAGACATGACAGCAACACTCTTATCCACACCTATTAGAGTGGACGATATCCAAGTCACCCCTGTGGCGCATATCCCCACAAAGGACACAAACAAAGTTCCAGCTATAAATTTGCTATTTAACATCAACCACGCTTTGCTCTAGTTTTTCCACGCTTTGCAATACCATCAATTCCCTTGGTCTTTAAAGAGCCTCCAGCAGACATTCCCCTCATGCCCTTAATCTTGTCGCCGACAAATCTACCTGTTCCTAGCAATACTTCACTCAAAGCCGGAACAACACGATCATCATATCGGCGACCCTTGTCTGGATCTCGCAAAATCATGCCGGGGTTCATAGCTTGATCAATACTTCCAAGCAACGTGTCGGCCCGATTATGGTATTGCCTTCGCTGCCGCAGGGTTGGTTTTTTTGTCTGCGGCAAAGTCATTTTTTTCTTACGATTCCTTTTGCGCTTAGACTTATCTTGTTCTGCCATAGTTAACTCCTAACATTTCCACCTCCTCCTAGCCTGACGTAGTCTGCTATTTGGATTCTTTGCTGCTTTGGGGAACTTTTTCATTTGACCAGCAGAACGAGCGCAGAAAGATTTCCTGCGCTTGGCTGCTTTACTTCCGGGTTTTACCTTGCCTGTAACCGCTGTCTTGAGCTTGCTGCCGGGGTTTTTACGCCTGTAAGCAGCAACGCCAGCCTTTGTCATGCCAGCGCCTGATTTAGTAGGACGGAAGTTCTTCTTGTTTCTGGGGGGCATCTTAGCCTTACGCTCTGCCATGATAACCCCTAAGAGAGAAACACCGTCACACTAGAACAGTTTGTCAGATCTAAATACACATCTGTATTGAACAGTATTCCGTTATCAGGAATGTTTACAGAGAATGTGCTTCCAGTGCCAAAAGCAAGATCAAGCATGGTTGTGCCTCCAGAGCCGCCATCTTTCAGAACGACTTGAGGACTCCCTGATCCTGCTGTTACCACTTGGATCTGACGCACCCTAGCGCGACCATTAAACACAGTCGCGTCAGCGGTTTTTGTTACTGCGAATACATCAGACATCGCCATTACAGCCTCCTATATTAGCTGTCAGCGAAAGGTGTAGCCTCAGTGCCAGTGCCTACAAGCATAGCCTGAACAAGGTACACGTTGTCTTTTACAGCAGTAATCTCAACGTAAGATCCCTTGTCTCCGCCTGTTGTTCCACCATTCAATGAAATAACATCGTTTGATGCAGCAGGCACAAAGCTAGAATTTGTTCCATCTGCTACGTTGATTACCGTTGCAGAGCCTACAAACTTGTCTGTTCCGTCTGTTTTGATGTCACAATCGCTACAATCAGTTTCGATATAGAAACGATAAACCGCACCAAAGTGATTGTTTACACTAGGATCATCATCACCAGCACTTGCTCCTTTGGAGCCTGATGCAATAGTTGGAAGGGTGATGGCACCGTCAGCATCGTTGACAGTGATCAATCGTCCAGCATGATCTGCGAAGGTGAGTGTTGTCTCTGCGGTAATGTCAATTACCGAATCCGGTCCTGCGGTTATAAAACCACGGCGAGAGCGTACCGGACCTGAAAAGGTTGTATTAGCCATGAGGAACTCCTTGTCTTGGCTAGTGTCAGCATTACGCTGTCAAGGTTCTTAATCAGTATACATAAAAAAGGGCGGTGTGAAACCGCCCTTCTTATTTTTTTGCATAAAAAGTTACAGATAACTTTTAGATGCCTAAATCAGCCCCCTGCGGAACCGAACATGCCAAGCGGATCAGAAACACCGAAGCTGTAACGCTCACGGGCTTTATACCGGACATTACCAGTGTCGAAGTCACCATCCATTGATGTTGCCATTGGCGTCCTTACAAAATGCTTCATTCCGTTAGGAACGTCAGTAGTAAGGAAGAACGCATCTGCATCCGTCAGATAGTGATTAACACGGTAGCCTTCAGGTATAGAACCATTAGAACGAATGGCGTTCAGATCATTATCGGCTGTGCCGACACGCAGATCTGTTTCAAGCAAACGTGTTGCAACAAACATCAATCCGGGAGGTACAATCAACTTGCGAGGACGGGCTGCAATCAAAAGACCACGTTCATCTACGAATGCGGCAATCTTAATTACTGCGTCTTCCAGTGATGTCTCGTTCAGATCAACATCTGTAGTAGGACGGTTTGCATTGTTTCCACCAGCTACAGTCGGGTGTGCAGTGCTAAACAGGGTTACACCATCTCCAGAATTGAAGGTGGTAAAGCCATTGTTCAGCAAAGCTGCTGCCTTGACTTGTTTGGTGTACGCCATAGCCCGTGCAAGGGCTTTGGTGTAGCGAGCCGAAAGAGCATCGTACAGGTTATCTTCCATAGCCTCTTCGGTTACAGAAAAGCCCATTGCAACCGTTTCGTGGTTGTAACGAGCAGTGTACGACTCTTGCGCTGAGTCGAAGCTGATAGCAGAACCTTCAGGCTTTACTGGCGCTGCGCCAAAACCTGATAATTTCACCTCTTCTTCAAAACTACGCTCTGAGTTCTCCGTTTCGTAGATCTCAGCATGTTCGTTTTCATACTTTTCGTACTCAAGACCAAACAATGCGTTAAGACCGGGGAGTAGCTCCTTCAGGAGTTGTGCGCGTGTAATAGCCATTTTCTACTCCTTATGATGAGCCAGTTGTTGATGAATGCTGATGGTAATTAAACTTACACACCAGAATCGGGAAAGACGTTCCCTTCTCATCGCCCTGATCGCCGCCAAGATAATCAATGATGCGGATTGGGTTTTGCGGATCTGTATCCAGTTCCGAAATATCCAATGCAACACGGCTAATCTTTAGCGAAGTATTAGGTGCTGTTTGAACGAGAAGAGTGTTCTTGCCATAGATATCGCCTGTGTTTGTCGGCGCACCATCAGCTTGGATAGTGAACAGAACATTAGGATCATCTACGACATACGCCATAATATCCGAAGCAGCAGTGCTTGCTGGATATAGTTGACTGAACGTCTTTTGATTAGTGTTCGGATCTGTATACGAACACCCAAGGAAGATACCAACGATATCGATTGCTGTCGAATCATCGCCAGTGCCGGACTGCTTTTCGATTGTAGTTGCGGTTCCACCGTCAACTAGCTGTACGATATCTCCTGTTGCAATCGCAGTACCGTATCCTGAAGCAATGGGATACTGGCGGAAAGCCTCAAGAGAACCGCTATCTAAGCGGCCAATCGGGCGCAGACCGAAGGGAGCGGCTACTGAAGACATACTTCTCTCCTTCTAATCAAGCCATTTGAACAATGGTAAGCGCCCCATAAAGGTTACTTACCAAACGAGGTTTTCGTTGTGCGCTCTGGATTCAGAACGGGCATTCTTGGGTCAGATTGGCGAAGATAACTGTTATCAACAGCATCTATTTGAGATTGGTTCATCTCCTTGTGCGCCTCTTCTCTTGACTCAACATATTCTGTGGAGTTTTCGCAAAGTAGCAAACCTCCAACCTCAACATTACCCTGAAACTTAGAATCGTGATCAGGTATCACTTGTAACTCAGGATGATCTTCTGCCTTAACCGGAGTCCACCCATTACGAAACTTTCCAGATACATTCTTATTATCTGCCTCACCCATGATTGAGGTGCGAACCCAGCGATACTCAGTACCCTCTTTTGGTTCGGGGTCAGGAAGATTTGAAGGTCTCTGCCAGCTTTTTTTGCGCTCAGTCTTGTCTCTTGACTCGCTTGAGCGAGGTGTACGATTAGACATTAGATGCCTCCTTCATAAGTTGCGCCGCGTATTGCTCTGGGGTCAGGCCAAGCCTCTTGGCGAGAGAAACTTGGGTTGAGGTTAGCTGCACTCTGCGCGGTTTTTTTGCACTCCTATTAGCGGGGGCAACCACGTTACCAGTCTGACGGGGCGGTGCTTCCTCAACTTCTACCTCATCAAACTTGTCTGGAAATCTTTTGCGCATAGCCTCATCGACTGCGCCATAATACTCTTCTACCCTTTCTGGGTTCGCTGGATCAATACCATTCTTTTTTAGCCTCTCATGAACACCAAAGGCAAATCCAGTCATTTCTTCATCTTTACCAAACCATTCATTCTGTGCCGCCCACTGTTTTGTACGCTCATCAATTTCATACTTTTGTTGTTGGACCGGCTGTGGTTGAGGGACCGGAGTCTCCTCTTGTCTTTTCTTAGGTTTGTAGGAATCTACTCTAATCTTTTCTGTTTGCAGAGCAGTTAGTTGTTCTTGTGCGTCTACAAGTTTGTCTGGATCTCCAGTCTCATAGGCCTGCTTGTAATCTGCTTTAGCCTGTTGTAGCTGCGCTTCAAGCCTGCCTTTTGCTTGCTCAACAAGAGTATT
>Ga0209348_1000973_pt1 | contig 14375 bp, 18 predicted proteins | sample ETNvirenome_2_30_FD_184065 | JGI IMG/M metagenome (GOLD analysis project Ga0209348, IMG submission 184065) | Marine viral communities from the Pacific Ocean - ETNP_2_30 (SPAdes) (version 2) | ecosystem: Environmental > Aquatic > Marine > Oceanic | place: Pacific Ocean | collected 2013-06-22 | reverse complement strand
TTCCTCTTGTAGTTGTTGTGCATAATTATATGCACTATCTTTAGCTCTTTCTTCCTCTCTTAACCGTCTAGTAAGATTGGATATACGTTTTTTAACTCTCTCTGAGTAATCACCAAGTTCACTATCACCTTGTGATTCCTCCTCTGATTGAGCTTCGACAACCTCTGGTTCACCATCTTGAGAACTAGGGGCTGGTTCAGATACATCTTCCGAAGGGATTTCTACAACCTCCCCTTCTTCGATATTATTTTCTATTTCTTCAGCACTCATTTTTACTCCTATACTGCAACGATGTCAGTAGGGTCGTGTATTGTTGCTATAACTTCATCATCATTTATGATTCTACATTCTGCATCATCACCAAGTTTGAATCTAGCACCAGCATAACGGCCTATCAACACCCATTGTTTTTCACTACACCATTTCTCTCCAGAAAATCTTTTGTCTTTATAACATAACGGTCCCATTTTTACTACATATGCACATACGGTCGCTAATGTTTCTCTATCTACAGCAGACTGTAACAAGTGTATGCCACCTTTAGACACACCTAAGCCAGCAAAAGGTAATATTAGCATACGCCAACCAGTAGGTTGTGGCATTCTCTCTATTACACTTTTATCTAATAAACTTGGATCTAGGACTCTTGATTGTTCGGGTACATATGCTTGGTCAAGCTCTTCCCCTGTTTTTTCGTTTTCGACTTCTATTTGTTTTGCAACGTGATTAGGTACTATTACCTTGTTGTTCGTCTTCTTGGTCATCTTGTATTACTCTTCCCAGCAGTTCTCTAAGTTCCATCTCTACGTCAACCAGAGAACTGTAACGTCCACGCAGATATTCATATTGCGCCATGTCTTTGACACCCGCAAGTAACGTATCTTTCACGTCTTCTTTTCTCTCTCGAATATGTTTGGTCAGTTTATCCCTAACCCAGATTACGGACATTAATAAATACCAGAGAACTTAGTACCGTATTCTGCGATACCAACTCCTTTTGATTTACCTTTACCCATACCTGGCTTTGGATTTACATCAGCAACAAAACTCTCTTTTTTTGAATAAGAAAGATTACCCTTATTAGAGTAGCCTTGTTTATTATTTAAAATTTTCTGTTCTTTAGCCATTTTTTAAATTATTACACTATTTGTTGTATTTGTTAAGTAAATCTTGGATTTTTAATTGTTTCTGTTGATCTAGTCTTACCCTAGCTGTATCGTCTTTCATCTCAGCAATATCCTCTTGTGTAGCTATTCTTTCTCTGTCAATTTTGTCTTGTCGCGCCGCTTCTTCTATTTTTCTTTTTTGATCTGCTGCAAATTGTTGTTGCTCTTGTGCAAGTTCTTGACCTTTAAGAGCTATTTCTTGTCTCTTCAAAGTAATCAAAGGATCTTCATCACTAGGTGCTGATATTTTTTGGCTGTACTCTGCTACTAACTCTGCAAGTATTGGGGAAGAAAATTGTGCTACAAGTTCATCACTTTGTATTTTTAAGAGATTAGCATCTTCTGGACTTGCTTGTTGCATTTGTTGATTTATTTGATCGTATTGATTTTTAACCTCTGGTGGCATTTGTTCTATTGCTAAATTATCTGCTTTCATTTGTAAATGTTGCATTATATGTGCATGTATTGTTGCTTGTACTTGTGCATTTGATTGAACTGGTGGTGTGTTGAATAAACTCATATGTATAGCTATATGCGCATCATGATTCTGTTGTGGAAATGCTGTTTGAGGCATACCCATCATTAACCCATTATTTTCCATACCAGCTTCCATGGGTTGAGGGTCAGTAGGTGGAGGTGGTATTAAGAGTTGTTCAATATTATCTACACCTATAGCAGCATACATTCTTCTATAAGATTCATATACACCATTAGGACCATGTATATCTGGATTTGATTGCACTAATGCCATCATCTCTTGTGCCATAGCTATTCTTTGCGAAGTGCTAAATATATCTGGGTTAGATACAGGGAACACATCCACTCTATCATCAAAATCACTCGCTTTTACATTTTTAGAACCCTTTGCAGTAGCATAAGGATAATCTTGTGGTAAATATTCTTGAAAAACTCTTGATAGGATTGCAAATTCTTTTTTTTGTGAATTGTGTAATCTTTTATGTATTGCAGAAAGAACTTTTGTTGATCTTTCTAACAATGCCATAGTGGTACCAACTGGAGCTTGTGAATTTCCTTGACCAGTATTTATTTCCGCAATAGAGGCAAATGTTTTACCCGAATCTACCAATATTCCTAACAAATTAAGTAGTGTACCACTTGGCTCTTTAAAGGGTAGGGGTTGTATAGATTCTCGTAATGAACCTCCGGGGGCATCCACATCTCTGAATTCTCCAGGCTGAATAGGGGTGTCTTCATCCCTAATTCTAATACCTCTTGTCTTAAAACCAGCAGGAAGGTTAGACAGGGTACCTGCATCAATCAACTGCCTCATAATAGAAGTGGATGCCTTTGATAAGCCACCTATCATATGAGTTAGTCCAAAACCATAAAAACCTAAACCTGGGAGAAATTTAAAATGCACGAAATACTCTATTTTTTTTCTTAGAGGATCATCTTCATTGTAGTTTCTTCTGATTGATAATATATTGTTAGAATTAGAGTCTATTGTGACAATGTAGGGTAATTTAACACCAGTACTCTCTCCCTCAACATCAGAGTCTTCAAAACCATCTAGATCTAAATTACAATGTATTTCATACAATACTGCAACTTCACTATCATCATTTCTAGATTCTATACCAGTTAATTTTTCTATTTCATCTTCGACATTACCATACTGTGATTCGTTTCCATACTGAACATCTACTTTTCGATAAAATCCCATAGCTTGTAATTTTCTAACTTCATTTTCTGGCATTTTAATTACATGTGTAATACGGTTGCAAGAGTCTAGATCAGTTGTGTAATATGGAACTATCAAATCCTCTGGAGCTACAAACTTAGATACTGCTCTGCCTAAAGTCTCATCATAATAAATTTTTTTGAACGCTGAACCTGCAAGAGGCAGATAAAATAAAAGTTGATCTAACTCGTGGTCATATTCTTGCATCTCATGAACTATTTGATAATTCATAAATTCAGATACTCTTTGAGCTTGTGTTTCTAACTCTGGACTATAGTCTCCAACTATTTGTGTTTTTACTGGACCGTTAGCTGGTAACAATTCTTTATATGCTTGTGCTTGAAAGCTAGTTACTGCTTCTCCGAGCAAGGGGTGTATAACACCAGATGCTCCCTCAAAAGGCTCTGACCTATCTTCATCAAACTTCATACCTAGATATTTCAAGCCATCTGTATAAGTTTTTTCCCAATCTTTACGAGATGATTTGTCTTTTTCTATAGACGCAACTAAATCATTTGCAATATTTAATAATTCATCTTCCTCTACACTTTCAGCCAGATTGCCGTCAAAACTATCATCTATTACTTCTTCTTCTTCACCAAGGACTGCACTTCCGTCTTCTAGCAGAGTAAAACCATCTGGGGATGGCTCATTTTCAATGTTAATTATTTCATCAAACTGTTTTTCATTGTCAGTTTTAGGTTGATTTGGATTTACCTCTATAGGTTCTTGTCTTTCTATTGCCATTTTAGTGTATCGTCTCGTTAGTGTTAATCTCTAAATTAGCTAAAGGAAACATCTCTCCAACTAATTTTAAATTTAAATCTTTTGCTTGTCGATCAGCAGATTCCAAACTATCTGCCATAATTACGGGACCTTCAACATAGTTACCATCTTTCTCATATTCGGTCATGTAAAATTGAATCATTTTAATAGTATATCCTCTTAATGGGTGCCTTTGCATCTTCCTCATAGTCATCAGATAGGGAAACTAAACCACCTTCTCTAAACCGCATTAAGGCTTGAGTCATTGTATCACACAAATCATCATGTGCACCAAAGGGAAAACTGGCACATTCTTCTATCATGTCTTCAGCAAATTTTCTTTGAGGAGCCCACACTAAGCCAGATTCAAAAATTGGTGCTACCGAATGCATTCTTGAATGTTTGTCATGCCCCCTAGATGGTGAATAATTTACTACTGGTATTCCTAATCTTCGTAATTCTTGTGTAAGTGGTGTTCCAGAAGCCTTAGCCTCTATTAAAACCATATCTGGATCCCAATACTTGTATTCATCTTGAGCTATCTTTTTTAGATCTGGAAAGTCCCATCGACCTCTTTGGCAATCTAATAAAATGATAGAGTCTGGTTCATCTTCGCTGGGTCTAAATACACCCCAAGTAGATATTGCAGAAAAATCGGCAGTTTGTTTTTTGCTGTAAGCAGTATCATAAGATTGAATAATATATTGAACCGCTGGCAGTTGTTCATGAGCCCACTCTTGCCACCATTCTCTTTTGATTATAGAACCCTCCTCAGCAGTTGGTGTTTGCATCCATTGTGCGTTCCATTTCATAGTAGGCAAAGATGCTTTGACTTTTTTTAACTCATCGATAGGCCAAAACTCTGGCCATAGTGGCTTGTCTGTTTCTTCAAAGATAGCAGGAAACTCTATAACTTCCCATTGATCTGCTAAAGGTTCTTTTTGTGCATTTAAAAGTTTGGCAGTTAAATCAATATTACTCCATCTAGTCATGACTAAGACGATAGCCCCTTTTGGTTGTAACCTTTGTCGAGGTCCAGAAGTGTACCACTCCCAACATGCTTCCATTTGTGTTAAAGAAAGTGCATCTTGTTCTGAATGAGGGTCGTCAATAATTAACAAGTCTGCACCACGACCAGTTATAGCCCCACCTACACCCGCAGCAAAATACTCACCACCTTTGTTTGTTTCCCAACGACCAGCAGATTTAGAATCGGCAGACAAAGAAACATCTGGAAATATTTTAGTGTAGTCTTCACTATCCATTAAGTTTCTTACTTTACGACCAAATCGTACTGCTAATTCACCTGTATGAGTAGTCTGCATTATTTTTTTGTTAGGTGTTCGACCCATAATCCAAGCGGGAAAATAAGTTGAGGCAAACTCTGATTTAGTATGTCTTGGCGGCATGTTAACAATTAATCTGTTAATTTTGCCAGTAGCTATATCTTCTAATTTTTGGGCAAATATTTTGTGATGTCTGCCACAAATAAATTCTGGCCATATATTGTTAATAAAATCTAAGAACTTATCTTGGCATACTTCTTGTTTTTTTAGATTGGCTAACCTCTCCTGTAAAAGATAAGCCTCTCTCAACTCACTATCTGAAAGATTTGTTAAATTCATAATTCTGCTAACATATCATCTATAGAAACAAAACCACCCTCTTTAAATGCTGGTATTCTTTTGCCTTCTGCTAAAGCCTTTCTTATTGGATCAAGATCAAATTGGTACAAGTTAGCCGAAGGTAAATCAGCTACGTCAAACAAAAATGCAGTTGATCTTATACCTTTCTTAATTAGATTTTCAGACGCTTCACTTAGATTATCTTTGAATGCTTTGTCGGTAAGAGGGAGCTCTTTGGAATCTAACTGAGCCAGATTTTCTAAAAACCCTTCTATTTCTTCTCCTCGACCTAATTTAGCAGCTGCTTTGTATTCAGAAGGAGTTAAAAACTTTTTAGCAGGATATGCTTGATCTAAACCTTGGTATCCAGAAAACTGGTAAACTGGTTCTATTCGTACATATTCATCTGGGTCTAGACCTAATTCCCTATAAATTTTAAGCATTTCATCATAAATGGCTTTGTATTCTCTAGCGACAGTAGCACTAGGAATTTCATTTGCTTTTGGTAACACATCGTAGTACTTTACGTTTGTCGTGCTACTCAAATCATTAACAAGTTTTCTTGTAGGAAATTTATGTTGTTGTGTATTTGAACCTTTAACATAAGGATCTGGATCAGTTATTGTTAATTCTTCACCTTTTTTCGTTAACGGTATGTTGTCTTGTGTGGCAGCTTTGTTAATACCCTTTTTACTTATTTCAGCTAATCTTTTTATTGTTGCCTCTGAGTTTGCATATAGGTTCGGACTTATAGAATATTCGACCACACCCCCTTCACTAGAAATATTTGGATTTAACCCATCTCTTACTGCATAGTAATTTTTTCTATTTGCAATTCTTTTTGCACCTTCGGACATTTCGTCAGTATTAATAAGCGTTTTACCTTTACCTTTTATAGCCTTAACTCCATCTTGAAAGGGGCTTATAAAATCCTCATCAATTAATCCTGCTTTGATAAATTTATCTATACCCGTTCCACTAAATAAAGAGCCAGCTCCAGCTTCTACTTTAGCTTTAGCAACATCTAATTTTTGCCCTGCGTCTGTTATTTTACTAAGTTTTCTTCTTTCGGATTCTTTTATAAAAAATTTTTCCTCTCTTGTTAAATTTATTTTTTCGGCTGGTTGTGTGCCTATCATCTTTGGGTTTGGATTATTTACTACAAGACTTTGTAAAGTTTCATCATCTGCTTTTCTTATATCATCTATACTGGTGCCCTCTTTCAATATAAAATCATCAAACAATAAATCTTCACCCCGGAACAAATTTATGTCTTTGTTTTGTGCCTTAGCTTGGTCGTTGTAATTATCTACATACCTTTTTAAATCTTGTACTTTTGTATCAAAACCTTTGCCTACAGTAGGAATATAGTGTGGGTTGCCAAACCCCTCTCCTTCGCCCAACATAGAATTTCTTTTACGTCTTAATTCTGCTATATTTGCTGTTCTATCTGATTGTAATCTGCTCAGTTGTACGCTATCGTATTCTGGAACAAATCTAAACCCATCAAAAGCATAAGGTCTATCTAATTCTGGATCATTTGTAGCTTTGTTGTAATGCACATTATTTGTTCCTAGCCTCATATCTCCGTAGTTTTTTCCATCAGCATTTTTGACATAATAAAGATTAGCAAAACCATCCCCCTCAGAACGACCTGCAACACCTCTAAAAAAAGCGTCCCTAGCTGTATCTGATGCATTATTAGCTATTTCTCTATTGACTGGAACAGACCTTAATGTGCCCGGCTGTTTACTAGCCATATATTGATTCAATCCTTCTGGTGTAACTCTATCTAAATTAGCTCTAAAGTAATTTGTAAGATCTGGGTGTAAGTCACCATTCTTAGTGATGACATTCAACATTTCTAACTCACCTAATTTACCGGGGACTTTTTTCTTTAAGTCAGAAACTAAGTTACCTAATTTTTTTGGCTTGTTAGGAAATTCAGATAACGCTTTCCTGCTAGGTGATATTAGACCTACTGGATTATCAAATGTTTCTATTCGTCCATCTCCACCAACTCTATCTAGATCAATAGGCACACCATCCATATCAAGAAAAGGTTTGGATCGTGTATCAAAATATTCAAATTCACTATCCTTTATGACAGGTAAAGATGAACCACCGCCCCCTGGTATGCTGTCACCAACTTTGGCAAATCTTGTGAGTCCTCTAGCAACTCTAGGTATTGCACCTATAACTGGTAGAGTTCCCAAACCAGCAAGACCTTGTAATAGTCTGTTGCCCAAACCACCAAGCCTATCGTCTTGCGCAAATCTCTCTTCTGCTCTCTTACCAAATTCACCTACCTCGAAAGCAGCAAGTCCCTCACCTACAACTGGTGTGACACTTATACCTAATTGTTCTTTGATTGGTAACTCTTCAAAAAGTCTATAGGCTTCCCTATTTTTACCTTCTGATATGAGTTGTTGGATTTTTATTTGCTTTGCAGCGATACTTGCTAACTCTTGCTGACTTCTCATACATCAGAGTATAACAGACTACATCATCTCTAGACTAGATGCAGGTCTAAATTCTATTGATTGCTCAGATATTTTTACACCACCCTCTTCTGTTGGCTCGACTTCACCTTCTTGTTTATTTAATTGTTCGTCTATCAATAGCTTTAGTTGTTCCATTTCATTTTCGGATAAGTCATCATCCATAAATTGATCTATAAGTGCGACTCCAGCGGCTCCTATTCCCGCACCTGCTAGTCCTTGTGGACTAATTTTGAAAGGATTCATCATGAGTCCTCTACCTACTTTACGAAGTCCGCCTAAACCTTTTTGTAATAATGATGGTGGCATTCTTTTTTGTTGCATTACATCTAAATAATTTTTCAGTTTTATTAACTGTTGTCTATCCATTTTTGAAACACCCTCACCAAACAAATCTTTTGGTACATCTTTTATAAGTCTTCTAGCTATTTCTTCATTATCAAAACCTATATTTGCTAAATGTTTTGCTGCTTCTTGTGCGCTTTTTGCACCCCCTACTCCTAGAAACCCACCTTCTGCCATTTGAGGTAAAGCACCTGGATTATTGAAATCTGGCATAGGTGAACCTTGATTTAAAAGATATGAATATTTGTCTATTAATTCTTGTGCTCTGTCAATATCATAATCATAAACAGAAAATCCTGTTTCACCAGATAAAACTCTTTTTAGTAAAGCAGCCTCACGATCGTCTGTTTCTCCCCTATAATTTTTAGATCTTAAATCAGCTATTTGGTTTTCTAAAAGTTGGGCTTGTGTTTCATTTGCAACACTAAAAGGTTCTGCTCTTAATTTTTCGATTTGATTTTTTAGATTTTGCATCTCATTTGAATAATTTTTTTGTGACTCTTGTATAATTAAATCAAGTACATTCAAGACTGGAGCATTTCTTTGTGATAAAGGAATATCCACACCCTCTGGTCCAAAACTTGAAGTAGCAATATCTCTACCTAAAGGTAAGTCTTCAACCTCACCTCCTCCTGCAAGTTGTAATGGTTTTCTAAATCTTGGACCTCTATCTAATTCTGGTGGCACATACGCATCTCGTGGAAAAGTATATTGCTTTAATCTTGATTCATCACCATAAAAGTCTATAAGTTCATCAACATCATAAAGCTCACCTTCAAACATAAAGTTTTCATCACCTCTTAATTGAGCAGCAAATAAAGCATCTTGCAATCTTAGCTGTAAAGGTCCTCTGCCTTTGCCTTGGAATTCCTCATCAGAACCGAACAGCGGCAAAGCAACTTCATCAGCTAAAAAATCACCTAACTGTTGACCATCAGGAAGATAATCACTTACTACTCCTAATGGCCTAAATCTTGGGTCTTGATATGACGGAAATCTTCCAAGCGTGTCTCTAACATCCTCATCTGTAAGAGCGGCACCAAGTAATGTTGCTATTCCTAGAAGACCACCTCCCATACCTCTAGATAAGGGTATACCTTTAGTTCTAAGCTCTTTTGCTTTTTGCAGGTCTTTTGGAGAGACGCCAAAATTTCTTCTAGGGTCGCCCTTAGGTAACATCATCCTAGCCATATCCTTACCATACACTTTTATTCTTCTAGCACGTTGTTCTTTATTGAATGGATTACTCATGCTTTGTATTTTATCAAGAGCATCTTCCTCTGAAAAACCTTGTTCAATTAGGGCGTCTATTAAATCTTTTTCTACTTTTGAGAGTTCTGCACTTTTCATTAATTTTTTTAACAAGTCTGCAGGACCACCCTCAGAAAACATAAGAGCGTTCGGTAAACCTTGACTAAAAGGTTTGTTGATGGAGCCAATAGGTATTGTTGGTTGCATTACTGCACCACCTATCATGTTACGGGGCATATTCTCTAACGGCATTTTAGCCCGCATATTTTGTGCCTGACCAAATCTATCAGACATATTCAAAGCCTGTTGAGCAGCTTTCCTAGTCATAGTGCCGCCTTTTCTGTTTATATTTTCAGTTAGCTGACTAAAAATGCCCATTAAATATTCAGTCCTAAATTATCCTCTGATAGTAAAAGTTGTTCTGCGAATTGTAATTCTTCTAAAGTTATACCTAGTTCAGCAAGAAAAGCCTCTATTTCTTCGTCACTTGCACCTTGAGCTTTTAGTTGTTCAATAACTTGAACAATTTGCAACATAGCCTGTTTAGCATTTTCTTTTTCTTCCATACTTAAGCTATCTATTTCTGCCTGTATAGAACTAGCATCCATACTTTGTTGTGGCATTTGCTCCATAGGCATCATAGGGCTTTGTTCCATAGGCATTGGAGGACTCATAGGCATACTTGGTTGTACTGGCTGTCCTAAGCCTTCGAGATTATCTACCTCGTTCATAGGTTGATTCATTGGTTCTTCCATTTTTATTCCTTTAACACTAGATTTGTTTAGTTAATATTATCCTCTAGTTGTATGTAAGAGAGTATACTATTTATTCGTTTAAATCTAGAGTTTCACTTTGTAAAAAAATTTATCTATACATAAAATCTATAGGTATAGATACGCATTTACGACAAACAAAAAGGACAAAGTGAAAAATATATATACCCTTCGCTATAGGGACCCATTCTAAAAAGTAACCTTTTTGTATGAGTGATATATTGTGCTAGCCTGCATGTGTAGTATACGCCGTAGGCGTAGGGGGCCCCAACTTTTTTCGTATTTTTGTTACATCTCCCGAATCCTGCGGGAAAGAATCCTAAATTTATAGCAAAAAAAAAGGGCAACCGAAGTTGCCCAAGCACGTTACGAGGGGTCGTGCTAATCGTCGTTGTTGTTGTCGGTCGATTGACCTAGCAAAGATTCGTCATGCAACCAACCACCATATCGCTGACCTGCGAATGTGTTGGCACTTACACCATGACTATTCAATCTTTCGGATATGTCTGCAACGTTTACAGTTCTATCCCTAATTATTTGCACGTCGTTAACGCTAAGTTGTTTTAGGTCTGTTTCGTGACCTAACAAAATAACATTCCCCTCGTCGTCCTCTATTCTAAATCGTATTTTCATACTCCCTCCTAGTTACTAAGTAGTATACACAAAAAGTAACTATAAGCAAGAACTTTTTTTAGCAAACTAACTCAGTCAATCTGCAGGTCAGAGGAAGCCTGAAGACCAAATGTGTTTACTGCGTATAGCTTTACTTAATGTGTTCTTCAAAAAAACACTACCGACGCATCCGACCGACTCAATCATGCCGCCCAATTTCCGACAAGATGGCCATTACTATTAAGACAAAAGCCACGAAAAATTCTAACACTTGAATAATTCCTCGTAACTTTCGGTTATGGCTTCGGCCTCTTCATGTGGTATTGCACTTGTTATGCTTTCGCTACCCCAATAACCTTCAACTTCATTATAAAAAGTATTAATGTAAATATTAGGGCCACCACCTGCGACCATCAGTCGCACACCTCGTAATTCTTTGTTTATATCACTAATAAACATTACGTCGTAAATCTCATTTTCAGAGCCATACTGATATTTACCATCAGCTACCGCTCGAGCATAATCTTGAACTAAATCTAATAAATCTTTCATACTACAGATAGTAACCTCTAAAGAACCAAATGTCAACAATTAGTAAACATTTAGTTCCAACCCCCTGGAGCTCCTGGGACTCCGTTATTTTGTGTTTTCTATTTGTGTTTAATATGGTCGTAGACCAAAAATTTATCTTAAAAGTGTAAGCCGACGCATAACGCCGACTACACACCTGCGGTACTTTAATGTAACAACCCCTTAATGATTTTGTCCGCAGTTTCTTTAGCTTTATCCATATCGATATCAGGATTAGCATTTTTTTCTTTAGCAAGTTCTTCATCTTCTTTTCTTGCTAACTCGATACCCTCAAAAATTAATTCATTAACTTTGTGAATATCGGCAATATGTTGAATGGCTTTACCCACTCTTACATAAATTTTACCAACTACTTCGGCAAGTGCCTTACTGCCATCTTCATCAGACACCCTAACATCAGGCGAATGATAAAGCATATAAGTACCCATTCGGATTTCATCCTCAGGACATTCGGGAACTTTAAAATACTTCATTTTCATAAGTGTATAAATCTCCTACATCTATAAGTATAGATACAAATTGTTGAAAGTCAAATTTAATTTAGGTTGACAAACCTTGTCAGGTTTCAGAAAAACGAACGGCATTTTTCCAGAACACTCATCAAGAAGACGTTTGTGTATATATGAAAAAAATCTAAAAGTCAGAGCCGACCACTACGCAACTTACTTGCCGACTCCGACAAATCAAACTAAAAACAAGGCGTTGTTTATATGACTTCTCCTAGCCTAACTTACAGAGTATATATCCTCTATTGTAAGTTACAAACTACAGTTCCTCATCATAAGGATTGTGCCTTTAAGTCCCATCCTCTTTTTAGGACACCTTACTGTTGTTGGCAGTTGGATTAGCACTTGGCTTGAGTGTTTAACAAGTCTCATTTAATTAGCCTCGTGAATTTCGCTAACACCAAGTGGATAGTTCATTAACTGCTCAATTTCCCTATCAACCCTAAACAACAAATTACATTATAGATACAAATTGTCGAAAGTCAAGAATATTTTTATGATGACACCAGAAGCTCGAGCTTCAGGCAGGACTTTGTGTAGCCAATATGTGCTTTGCGTATGTGTTATTCTTAAATATATAATCTAAAACAACCCGCCGACTCCGACTCCGACAACCCAAAACCGACATTTAGCGAGTTGCTTTTTTATTTAGAGGGCGACCAAGAGAGAGAGGTGAGCAGATTATATTCCCATATCCGAATTAATATATAAAATATATAGTATTTATTGCATACATTTTGTTGACATTTATATTTTTGACCTTAGTATTAAAGACTAGGAGATTATATATTATGTCAACACGAAGTTTGATTTGTTATGAGGATGAACAAACAAAAAAAATATCCTCAATCTATTGCCATTTTGATGGCTACCTAGAACATAATGGCAGAATTCTAAATGCACATTATAAAGATTTTGTAACTGTTAAAGAATTAGTAGATGGTGGCAACATACGTTGTCTATCAAATACTATCGAAGATACAGAGTATTTTAAAAACCTAGAAGATAGAGATGGCTCAGAAGAACAAGAGAGAACTCAAACACACCTTAACCAATATATGTTATTTGACTATTTAAGAGCTGACATATTTATTGAGTGGGTTTATTTATTCAAGGATGGAACTTGGCACTATTCATATCTAATTACAGAAAAACATAAACAAGGAACTATGGAACAACATTTAGATATGTCTAATGTTGCTCACTCTTGTTGGAGATTACTCAAACTTGCAGACGAAGTTCAAGAACAAACAGAGGGGGCAGAATGAGTAATAGTAAAAAAATAATTCTACCTACTACAAAATGGGTTGAACTTTACGCAAGACTTTCGGAATATGTTTTAGAGTATTCATCACTTGACCAAATCTACAATGATGATGGAACTAAAACAGAAGAAAAACAAGACGAGTTTTGCAACATTGTAGATGATGTAGAAAACATTTTAAGAATGTTTTTTATCAAAGCAGACGAAGTAAAAGAACAAACAGAAACAAGGAGTGATGATGAGTAACTATTGGAATAAAAATGGTAAGTACCAAAAGTTGGCAGATAAATTAGAAAAGTTAATACCTGTTTCAGGTGAGGTAAAAAATCCAGAAGATAATCCTAAACTAGAAAGGTTTAGAAAACTTGTTAATGCTTACTACGATTTATATAACAATGGTGGTGGTAATGAGAATAGAAGAGCCTCTTACTACTTTCCAAGAGCAGTTACTTTTGCCAAGCATGATGATTGGGATAGTTGTTATGAGATTACTGAGCCAATTATGGACGAGGCAATACTAGAGGCAAGTGAAGAACAAGGAGTGAATGATGAAAGTTAAAGACCTTATAAATACTTTAAAAAAGTTTGACGATAATGATGAAGTAATTTTCTATCATTTGGATAACTACGACCTAAAAGAATGTCAGTTAGAAAGCATTTTAACAACTAATGATGATTTAGGTGTCGAGATAACAATAGAGGAAATAAGACAGGAGAACTAAGATGAGTAAGCCTAAATACATACAAGCAAACTATACTAAAACAATTGAATTTGACTTAGAAGAGTTGGGTATTGATTGGGATAAAGTAGATTATTTTTCAATTATACACTCTGAATTAGTTGTTAATTATACAGATGGAACTACACAAACTTTTCAATTTACTACAGAGCATGAGATTGATTGGAAGAGAGCAAATAGTGAAGCAGTCTTAGATGAATATTATCTCACCTTATCGGTGGAGGTGAATGAATGAGTAATGCAAGTATGATAGTTGAACTGTTAGATAAATTTCACGAAGACGATTTTGCAGATTTGTTAATCGAAATTAAAAAACATATGGAAGAGCAAAAAGAAACAAGGAGAGATAATGAGTGATATATATGAGAGAGCATTAGATTTTTATAACAAAGGGACTTTCTTACAATTAGAAGGCTCTGTTGGTAGAAGTTTCGTTAGTGACTATTTAGATACAGGTATCATCAAAACACTTGATGAGGTTGGCAACACAGTTGTTGATGGATATGGTAGAACAATACAGCTAAAAAAAGCAGT
>Ga0209348_1000972_pt1 | contig 14387 bp, 10 predicted proteins | sample ETNvirenome_2_30_FD_184065 | JGI IMG/M metagenome (GOLD analysis project Ga0209348, IMG submission 184065) | Marine viral communities from the Pacific Ocean - ETNP_2_30 (SPAdes) (version 2) | ecosystem: Environmental > Aquatic > Marine > Oceanic | place: Pacific Ocean | collected 2013-06-22 | reverse complement strand
CCAGAGAATGTTGTTGATGTTGTAACACCTGTTGCAAATATATCTCCATCTACACTTAAAGTTATTCCACTACCAACCTTAATACCATCTCTCGCAGTAATTAAACCAACTGCATCTACGTTTGTTACATCTTCATAAGTTAATGTGCCAGCGATTGATACTGTTCCGCCAATTGAAACATCGCTTACAAAATTTACCGTACCACCAACTGAAAGAACGTTATCTGATGCGTTCAACGTTGCAATAGTTGTAACACCAGCAAATGAGATACCAGTATTGATACCAATACTTCCAATTTTGGTCAGTGACATTTTATGTAATCTCCATGATTGTCAAGGCAGCATCAACACTATTATTTGTGTCACTATCCACCGTTACTGTATCTGTTGCTTCTAATACAACTTTGTTTCCTGCCATAAATTCAAGTGATGATCCCTGTGGAATCGGAGCATTCTTAAGTAATTTAACATCTTCAGTCGTGCCTGCACGAGTTACTCCAACTCCTACGTTAACACCTGACCCCGATGTATTTGCAAGTGTAATACCAATCACAACAGTCGTTGTTGCGGCAGGAGCAGTGTATATTCCCACTGTGGTCACTCCCACATTTGCTTTTGTTTTTAATTTGAACGTGTTTGCCATTTTGTGATTATCCTAAAGCGATTGCGAGAGCAGTTGCATCTCCTACAGCAGCTGCTGATGCGAGAGTTACAATACTGGTTCCACCCTGACGAGCTGTGCCTGTGACATTTGAATCACCATCTACATCTAAAGTAAATGCAGGGCCGATTGAGTTAATACCAACTCTGGTTGCTGGTGTTCCTTGCACCTTCACCATCGTTGCACCAAAACCAACATTCAATAATGAAGTGGTTGTTATGCCAGCAACAGTCATGTTTCCGACTGTGGCGAATCCAACTGTTGCAATGCCTGATATATTTAGGTTTCGGGCATTCACCTCATCATAAGTTAAGTCACCATTGATATCAACGTTTCCATTAAAATAGGCGTTACCAGTGACTGTTAATGCACCACCGACTGTGGTTGCACCACCAACATTCAAATCACTACTTAAAATAGTGGCGCCAGTGACTGTTAATGCAGATCCAACATTTAAATCTTTTGATATTGTCGCACCAATCGAAACTGTGATATCATCAGCAGTCAGTGACTGAACTGTTGAAAATCCTGTTGTAACGTTTAATGATGTTGCGTTTGCTAAACCAAGTGTAGAGAATCCAGTAACGACTGCATCCAGTGTGGTCATGGTTGTAACACCAACCGCACCAGCAGTGACAATACCTACAAACTTACCTACAAAACTCTCGACCTGACTATCTGATAATATTTTACCACGAACGTCAAGAGCTGCGGTAGGAACTGTTGTACCTATCGCAACCCTGTTGTTAGCGGAATCCACAAAGAGGGTGTTGGTATCAACCTCTAAGCCGTTCTTGACTACAAAATTCTTATTTACTGCCATTGGGTTTCACTCTCCACCCTTTTCTTTCTATTTATGAGATTAGATGCTTGGATAGATGGTTATTGTTCCAGCCATTCCAGCATGCGATGTGCATTGATAGTATAATGTGTTTGGTGCATCATGAGGAACTTCAAATCTTATCACTCCTTGTGAAGCACTTCCAGCGACTGTTACACCATCAGTGTATGCGGTTCCACCTGTGTTTTGATATGATGTTTGAATCTGAAGTGGATGAGCACCCATGTTATTTACAAACTCTACAATGCTACCTCTTGCAACAAATAATGTTGGATCATGTCTTGTTGCATCCATACCACTTCCAGTGAACGTATAGTCATTGCTTCCATTTGCACCAAGATACCATCTTTGATGTGCGGCATTTGATACATCACCATAATAGGTTGCGATTCCAAGATTTGCTGCACGAGTTGAAGTAACAATACCAGATGATGAGAATGAAACAATACCAATAAACGCTCTGTCTGATATGTAAAGATCTTTCCACTTTTTAGAACTACTACCAAGATCATAAGTGTCAGATGGTGTTGGTTTTACATTACTATCAATATCAGCAACTATGGTTAGAGTGTCTGAAGCAGAGTCACCAAGATTTACATTACCGTGTAAGTCTGTTCCACCAGCAACATCTAAATTTCCATTTGCATCTATAGCTCCAGTAAATGTAGATACACCTGAGACACTCAATGTCTCTGCATTGGTGTTTCCAGTTATACCAATACCAGTCAGTCCAGAACCATCACCAGAGAATGATGTTGCAGTTAATATTCCAGTTACTAAAGCTCCCGTGTTTGTGGTCTCAAATTTTTGACTGTCATTGAAATATAGTGCTACTTGTGCATTTCCAATACAAGCTATAGCATTTTCATTACCTTGAGTTAGAATACGAACATCATCACCAGCCTGTAAAACAAGATCATCTGTGCTACCATCAATATATAAATTTCCTGAACCAGTATTCTTTATATACGAATTATTTGATTCATGATATATCTGTAAATCTGATCCAAGACCAACAGCAATTCTTTCTGGACTATCTCCTATACTTAACTTATCTGTAAATATTACAGATGTATTACCAGCACCAGTTACTGTTGAAATACCACCACCAAATGTAACGGTAAGATTATCACCAAAGTTAACAGTTGCAGCAGTTCCAACAGCAGTTCCACTGTCTTGAACCACAAAACCAGATCCGATTCCGATTACACCTGTTAATGAAGAACCATCACCCTCGAATGCAGTTCCTGTTATGATTCCAGCGTTGATATTACCAAATGTGGTTGCAGTTAGAACACCTGTAATATTCACACTACCATGAACATCAAGTTCTTGAGATGGATTTGTAGTGCCAATGCCAATCTTATCAGCACTTACAACAACTGAATCTTCATCTTTAGATACTAGACCAAACTTTCTCCAAGTATTCTGTGTAGTGTAAACCCAACCAGCGTAACCACTCTCTGATGGTTTGGTAGTGAGAACCACATCTCCAGCAGCACCACCGACTGATGGTGTTGCGATTCCGACTGTAATCTTTCTAGCTACCTTACCATCACCTTGTAATTGTAATGATACAGCCTCAATACCATCTTTAGATGTTGATGTTACCTTACTTGTGAAGACAGATGGGCCATTGAACTCAGATAATACATCTTTGTTTGCACCACCTGTGACTTTAATTGCATCTGTGTCTGTCTTATAAACATCATGACCTTCACCTGTGACAGTTGTGATAGGTGCATCAAATATCTCTTCTTCACCTGTTGTTCCTTTGATAACTTTGTTACCAATGAAGTATTCACCAACATCATTCAAACCTGTGTAGAAGTTTTGTCCTCCACCTCTCTTCTGTGTTTGACCTAACTTACGATCTTCTGTAGATAGAACCTTCGTTTGTTTCTCTGGTAAGGCAACAGAGTAGTTACCTTGACCAAATCCAACATATTCAAATGTCTGGTTTGCAGCACGGATAAGTGAGTTTCTTCTTGACTCAACAGGGACGACACGAACTTTCTTAATCTGTGTTCCTGTTGGATGGTTTGTTGACTTAGTTCCAAACACACCTCTGAAGACAGAGTTGATTGATGTGTTCTTAATTCTCATCATCTCATCATTGACCATGATGTAGTCACCAATATTCAATCCACTTGCAGTTGCATCTGAGATGCTGATTGAAGATGATGTTGATGTGATACCAGCAGAAAGTGTTGTAGTGATTCCAACAAAGAAGTTAGACATTCTACTTCCAATCTTCTCATCATCAGCACTAATTGCACCATCATTTGATGTGTAACCGCCAGGGAATCCAAATACAGTTCCAGATAAAGTGGGTGCAGATACAGTTGATACACCAAGATTAACTGTGAATGTGCTGAGTCCTACATTCTCTTGAACAATAAAGACACCATTGTAAACGGTTTGACCAGCACCAGCGAGTTTAATCTTAGATCCAGCAAGTAAACCATGTGCAGTAATACCAGTTCCAACTGTTGCAATACCAGTTGTAATATCATATGAAATCTGTGTGACACCAATCGCAGGGCCGACAAACGCCATTGTAGCATCTGACATCGCAGCACCAACAGTAATATTATTACTACTTCCTCCTAGTGACCTACCAAAGTCTATAACCTCTGTAGATGCAAATGATACTTGTCTTGAATCAGGCGTTGCAGTAACACGGAATGTATTGTTTAGTTTTGAGTTCGTGTCAGAACGAATACCAGCAATCTGTACAACTTGGTCTGTGCCACTATAAACATTCGTGACTGTCAGTACACCAACAACATGTCCAGCAGCAGTCGTGACACCAACAACTTCAACAGAGTTACCGATACCATATGCACCACCACCATTTACAATCGTAACTCCAGTGATACCACCACGAGCATCAATTGTGATGTTTGCGGTTGCACCACCACCAGCTGTGCTACCTAGACCAACACCAACAAGTTTTGCACCATGTAATGTTGTAGCAGAACCTTCACCATATCCAACACCAGATGAACCGATACCAACTGATAGAATTGAGTTTAGATTATGTTCAACAGCTAAGTATGCAGTGTGAGCAAGACCAGCGCCATTATCGGAAACGATACTTGTAATACCAACACTAATACCATTCTGTAGTAAGAATTTACTCTTTGTATCTTTCGTGATACTATTCTTTAAATCACTCGCTGTAACCTTACCGATTGTTTTTGATACGGCATGACTGATTGCTGCATCGGGGTCAGACTCTGGATTATCCCTATCAACCTGTGGATATAAATCTTTGACTGGTTGACTGAATTTATAATTTGTAAACGGTGATACAGTCGGTCTTACATCATAATGTAAACATGTTAGATGATAGACACCATCTTGTTCTCCTGTGATATGTTCCTTTATTTCCTCTGATTCATAGATGTAGAAACTCTGTGCATACTCATTCTTCGAGAAGTTAGGCATGTTATCTACAGTTCTTGTCTGTGCATCAAGAGTAGATGAGCCTGGGTTTGCACTTAATGAATATTGGAATCCTCTTGCACTTGTGATACCTATGACTGAGAATCTACCGTTGAATCCAGAACTACCAATACCAGTTGCGTTATTACCAGATGTAACCTTATTAACATTAACGACAGAACCAACCGTCAAGTTATGTGGTTCTTCTGACATCAATGTTGCAACATTATCAGATGATGACCAGTTTGCCTCATTAATGAAGTGGAAGTTTCTCTGATCGTCAATGTTAGTAAGTGATGTCGCTGTGATTTCTGCGTCTGAGGCACCAGTTGTATCACTTGTCTCCTGTAGAATGTAACCTTCAATCGGTGGTCTTGCAGTTGTGATACCAGCAGGGATTACATATCTAAACTTATAGATTGAATCCTCAAGACTTCTTGAGTTCTCTTTTCTTATAAAGTATGACTTCGGTGTATTTGCACCGAGAGCAGTTGTTCCAACACCTACAAATGTAGGATAGATTTCGTTATCAATTGATTCGTTTGAAACATTGACATACCAGTTTTTATTTGGAATATCAAACTGAATTGGATGTCCAATGTCGCCTGATTTCTTATCAGATACACGACTGACAACTACAAGTTCTCCACCAGTGTTATTGATTGTGAGTGCGGTTCCTTCTAATGCATCATTTAAAGTTCTTGCAATCTTGATGTCATTGGCATTACTACCTTTAATTGTGAAGTAAACTTGGTCTTCTTCTAATCCATCAGGTAAGAAACCATTGTTTGCAATGACTCGAATTGATTCACCAGTAATTAGATTATGATCTGTTTTGAAAGATATAATATTAGAACTAATACTACTTACACCAACAGCATTATCTACAACATATCTCTTCTCACCAGTGTTAGTTGTAATACCAGTTGCAGTCGGCATCACAATCTTAGAAACAAAGTCACCTTCGTTTCCGTTGATGTTGAGTTGTAATCTTATCTTATCATCTAACGCAGCACCAAAACGATATCCATCCACAACATGTGGTGGTGGTGCATCTTGGTTTGTAAATCCTTCAAAGTATAATCTTGTGACTGTACCTACACCGATTGTCTTATCTACATCAATGGTTAGGTAATCTACATTCGCAGTGCCATCAGTAATTTCTTTTGGTGGAATGATGTGTGTAATATATGCAGCATTATCTGGAGTGAATGCTGACTTTTTAAATCCATCAGATAGAAGTGCGTTCTCACCAAAGTTAGCATTACAGTTTGCAAGTGATAGTTCACCACCTGTGTCTGCCACATATTGACTCTTATGTCCAATTGCAAAGACTGAAACAGCCTGTATAACTGAGTCATTTGATGAACGAACATGAGTTGATTCATATTCTGGACGATATACAGCTGATGGGTCTAAGTGTAAGTTATCTACACTTGTGTAATCTTCATACTGTCCAGATGTTGCATTATATCTAACAAATGCTTTATCATCTTTCTGTAGTGCATTACCTGTAAACTGTGCAAGTAATCCACTCTTAAATCCAGTAACCTTAGAACCATCTAAGTGAATACCATTCATACCAAAGACAGATCTCTTGGATAGGTTGAATAAGTATGGTGAAGCAGAGTTGATTGTGTCAACTTCGATGTTCACGTTCGCACTTGTTAGTGTTGGTAGTGGGTTATTTGGTGCTGCACCAACCACATACTTAAACTGTGTGCCTGATACTACTTCTGATACAACAAAGATACCATTATATCCTGATGTACTAATACCAGAGATACGAACAGGAGTATCGATTGAAAGATCTGTAAGATTTGAATCTAAATCAACAGTAACTGTTGTTGATGCAGTTGTACCATCACCAGCCTTGATAGATGAGATACCAACCTGTTGACCTTTTGAACCAACGATACGATATTCTTCAACTCTTGTCTGGAAGTCAAGACTACCTGATGGGAAGTCTGGTTCGATTGGTCTACCTGTACCAGCATCATAAACATCACCAACCTTTTGATAATACATGTCAAGGTCAGTTGATGTGGATGTCACATCAATGAAACTATCTTTGATACGAACTGCATTTGCACCATCAGCATATTCAAAACAAGTTAGTTTGTGGTGAGAGAAACTTGGTGTGAATAGGTTTGAGGTATAGTCTTTATATACGTTACCTGATGGGTCTCCATCAAATATAGTAAACTGTGAAATATAACAAGCACCTGTCAATCTGAATATTGCACTAGGTTCAATATTACCGTTCTCTGGGTCTGGAACATATTTTGGTCTTATCTTTGTCTTACGAAGGTCTTTACCTACAATTGATGTACCTCTTGGTATGATGACACCACCACGAACACTATTTAATTTGAATAGTTCGTTATCAGGTGAAGTTAAATCAAAGTTACTACCTAATCCAAAAGGACTTAATATCTGATTAGTATTTCCAAATCTTGTTGTATATCTTGCTTCTGAACTTACATTAACAGGTATAAATCCTGGCCTGTTGTCCACTGTATGTGTACCAGCAGCGAGGATTATAGTTGTTAAATCAAACTTATCATTTCTTTGCCCTACAACATAAGAGAACCTAGCAGCTTCAATCAGAGCTCTCTGTATCGTTTTAAATGGTCGTGTTTGGGAGTTTCCTTGGTTTTCAATACTATCAGTCGCATCCAATTCGTTGGGGTCAACGTAGATAACATTACCTTGTATATTCTTTAGAAAATTCTCCAGTCTTGAAAGAGGCATTCTATTCTTCTCTAATTACAGATTCTGTCTAAGTTTATTTATGATATTAAAGATCAAGTTAATGTTAAAGTTGAACTCCCAACGCCAACAACCGTAAAGGTTATTGTAGATCCAGATACAGTTATTTTTACAGGTGATCCATCATCACTTCTGAATCCATCTACACCTTTAACTTCTTTGGCATCAATGTCTTGACTTATACTTATGCCGTATTCACCACCATTGTTTTGAATACTTTCTACAGTGCCTGATTCATGATTTGTAAGATTAGTATAAAATTTAGCCATTAAAGTGTTCTCCTGTCATAATGATATCCAGCAATGGAATACTGATTGTTGTTGCCTGGGTAGTCCTCTGGAGTTTCACCCTTATATTCTGGGATAAGGACTTCTCCATCTTTCCTTGTACCATATATATGATAGAAACAATCAATGGTTGATAAATCAGTAACCAAGTCAGTATTAGTTGAGTCCTCTACAATAACAATAAAATCTTCATCAATTTCTTGAATCACAAGATTTTGTTGTCTTCCAATTGGTTGTAACTGAACGGTAATACTATCAATATTAACTAAATCTTTCCAGTATTCTGGTAGATTAATTACATTTGATCCTGTGAGTCTACCACGATGATAAACGCCACCTTCTGGGCCTTCTAAACATACATATCTTAATCGATATCCCTCTTTTGTGGGATGTTTGATGTCAAATCCTTTCCAACCTTGAGAATTGATGGTGCTACCACTAAATCTTCCACCCACACCAGCTAAACCTTGAAATGTACAACCTAATAAATTACTTGTATGAAGATTTCCACTATTGATGGTTTGATCTCCAACAACAACCAAAGCATCAGCAGTTTTACCGTCACCATCTATCTTTACGTTACCATCAGCTTTAATTGCAAGATTTGCCTTACAAGCTGGTTGTGTATCAAGTGAATTTTGGGGTGCAGAATTTGATGATACGTTTAAAACTGCCTCATATCCTGGCGATGCACCAGTCTTTCCGACAATAACAGGCCCATTTAAAATCGCAGACCCTGTAGGAGATGTATCAGGTGCAACATAAGATACATCATCAGTTCCTACAATTAATTTATCTGTTTGAAGTCTAGAAATGTTCATAATGTTCTCTGTGTTGATAACTGTGTTCTCTTCAAATTATTTGTTAAAGCACCAAAATTTGCATCAGCAAAAGATGCGGCGACCATGAAACCATACTTAAGTTCAAATTGACCTTTAGCAATGATAGTCATGTCTTTGGTGGCTTTGGCTGTAATTTTTTCACCCTGTAGTCGAATGTCTGGAGCGCCAATATCTGCAAGTCTCTCTGCCTTGACGGTAAATTGACCATCTTGACCACCACCATTTGCATCAACAAAAATGTTTTTTGCTCTCAATAATATATTACCATTCTCACACTCAAAAATCATATCACCTCTTTTACACTTCACAATCTTTGCTGGTAGTTGTGATATGTCGCCAGGCTTTCTAACTTTTAGACCCTCACCAAGAACCTCTGTTGAAGAGCCTGGCGTATATAGAACATGTTTACCTGTGCCAGGGCCGCCACCCTCAGATGCGCCCTGACCTGTGCTAGCGTAAAATCCGAAAGACTGAGCTTCCTGAGTTTGGATTTCATAGTTTGTATCACCATGAATACTACTCTGTCCACTCTGAATGGCATACCTTAACTTAGCCTGCCTTTCTATATTCTTTCTATCGTTTGGTGCTTTTGTCATTTTATTTCTCGATACAATCTATTACTGTGATTACAGTTGTTTGTGGTAAATTCCTATCAAAAGGAACATCCGTATCAACAGATAGAGATGCATCTTCAACCTTAGTGAATTTAAGAACTGGTTTTAATTTAGCGCCAGCTCCAGTATCGCTATTTATCGTGATATCTGGAAGAGCAGTAAATCCAGAACCACCATTCACAACTGTTGCACCCACAATGAAACCATTCTGAATATTTAACTCAACCTCAGCTTGACCTGGCCCCTGTATTGTATCACCAGTTGCATCGCCTGGCAAAGTGTCACCAGCAGAATCAATAGATCCTCCACTGACTGTTGCTGTATCATCATCTGAATATCCGAATCCCACGTTATCAATCACAACATCACCTAGGGATGTTACATATGACTGTTTACCATTATAATTTCCATTTGGATCTGGAGACACTTCTTTTTGAGTCAAAGTTCCGTCTGGATTAAGAGTTGTTTCTGTTGTGTTAGGTAGATACTCTTGGCCAGGATTAGTTATTACAGCATCAACCACACCAAGTTCAGTTCCATTTGGATCTGCAATATAAATTGGGTTGCCATTATCGTCTTTTTGAATATCTCCAATGTTTAGTCCATTAGGAATCAATCCATTGTCTAAATCAGATTGATTATATCTTAAAGGTGAAACATTTCCCATAACTGGATAACCTCCAGCACCATAACCCTTGTCACAACTATCAAAGAATGACAGTAGAGGTGGCTCTTCAAATCCAAATCCAGGCCCATTAATAGAAACACCAATTATTTGTCCAAGAGCATTTACAATCGCATTACCACTTGCACCTTGACCATTACTTCCTATAAAGTCAACTCTTGGCGGGCCACATTTAAGAACGTTCGTACTACAATCAGGTGCAGATGGTGACGCTTCAATTGCATTATCAATTTTGTCTAAGAGTGGAGTTAATTTCTGATTCAAACCAACTTTGTCAATTATACTTTCAAAACTATCCTCCGCAGATTTTGAGACTCCACCTTTTGAAGAGTATGAGGTTGGCTCTGGAGGGCAGTTAGCTTTATCACAATCAAGAACATTTGTCAGAATGTTTGCAAATTTAATTGCTTTTGAAAATGTTTCACTCGGAAGTGCAATACCACCACCTTGAATATTATTCAGTTGGTCAAACATACCACCCAGACTTGAATCTATGAGATTGTTGATCTGTCCAAACATATCACCCATAAAATTTTCTACACCACAAATAGGAACATCTAAAACTTGTCCAATCATGTTCTCTAGACTTTTAGATAGATAATCAACCAATCCATCCTGTATTTTTTCAATATTACAGAAAATCACGCTTGTGAGTGCGTTTGTAGCCTGACCTAAAACAACCTGATTAAATTTATCAACACTATCTTCCATTCTTTTATCTAATTTATCAAGAGTATCTTGAATCAACCATGAACGACCACGACGAACTAACTTCGTCATTGAATTATGAATTCTATTTGTAGTTAATTTCACTTCCGATTTAATATCAACAACACCGCCATAGATTGGGTCAATATATGTAGAAGCTTCATTCAATTCTTGAAGAGTTTCCAGTTTTCGAGTGAAATCTTTTATTGCGTTACTTATCTTTGATATCTCATTATCTTCACAAGGACTAAATGCATCAATAACAATATTTGTTGATGCCTCTTTTTGTTTTGCAGCAATACTCTTTGCAACTTCACCAGCTGTAAATGCACGAGGCCAAGGTGATTCTTGATATTGATTTTGTTTACCAGATGTTTGAACTACTTTTGGTGGAGTATATGGTTGAAAACAAGTTTGTTTCTTTGCTTTAAATTGTGATGTTGTTAGTTCATCACGAACAAATGGTTGTTTGAATAGAGTTCCAAATATCACTGGTTGTTGTGCATCCTCACCATCCATAAAAAATCCAACAACAACTTCTCCACCTTGATATTGCACTGTAGCTCCACAACCACCCACAGTTGTTGTATTTGGTGGTAAGAGAATATGTGCTAAGGGTAAATCCTCATCAGGGAGATCATCTGCACAATCATGATACCCAACGATACGAACTCGGCATCTAAAACCGTTGATTTCCTCTCCGTTCGCTGCTTGAGTTCTTTCAAGACAATCTCCCCACTTCCCCTTCTCTGGATCGGTCACTTGACCAATCCACCAGTTCATAGGATCTTTTCCCCAAAAATTTGTTGATGGTTGATACATATCAGTTAATCATCATAGATTAGACACTCAGGTTCATCAGGATGTTGATCACAGAATAATTCTAAAGCGTTAGGGTCGTGATGATCACCTGATTCAATTTCTTCTTTGTGATGTTCTACATACTCTTCGAGTTCATGTAGTTCTTCTTTCGCATGTCTGCGTGCCGCTGGATTTGCCTGTGGGTCATCAGCGATTTTTCTATCATATTCAATGTGGTCTTCGATTGATTTCATTTGATTCTCCTGTTTCTTTTATTTAAGCGGTAAACATATCACGAATTAAAGTTAACTCAGTATTAGCTCTGTTACCACCTATGTTATGTTTTAACTCTGATATTAAATACTTTCCACTAACGTCATCATCAGATTCAGTTCCGTATGCGGTTTTATCTTGATCATCACCCTCATTTTTTCTAAGTGGAAATCTAAGATTCAACATTTGACCAGCCCTTAGTTCTGGATTAAATGGAATCGAAACACTCATCGACTGTGAAAATATTAAATTATTTCTAGCATAAGACTTACTTTGATAAATGGCAAGCTCATTTTCTTTTTGTATCTCTTTTTTCTTAGATCCTTTTTGAAGAGCACATTTGTCTAAAACCCTCAACATTAATCGAGTTGGAGTTTTTTCTAATCCATTTGGTAATTTTGGTGGTTTTTTCAATTTCAAACTTTCGATTCTATAGTCAACAGTTTTTAGAGTTGCGTTGTCAATATTAATGTAAATTGTTTTATTTGCATACATTCCCATTCTACAACTCATACCAATGTCACTTGTTTGATTTAAATTATTTTCTAGGATTGTAAGTCCAGATGGTTCATCTGGAGTTTCAGATTTTTTATATTCAACCGCTTCACCATCTAGTAAACTTTCGATTGACTTAAAAACATAACCATCAAGAGTTTCAAAAAATAAAAAACCATTACCATCTTTTGATGATTGAGTTTTTGAACATAACCATTGAATAGTATCAAATGGTCTTTTTGTATTACCCACAAAGGAATATGAATTTGTTGCTTGATCACTATCTAAATTTTTCTTTGTTTGTATTCCTTTTTTGTCTTTTAATATTTTTTTTACTGTATCTGTTACATTACCAGTAAATCTCTGATTTATTCTTGATGTTTCGTTAACAATCGCTTCAACTGATAAAAATTCTAAGGTTGCAAATTGTTTAGTTGCAGATGTAGTGACATTTTTAACAGAGTTAAGCATCATTAAATGTTTATCTGGTTTGATTTCAAATTCCTTATCATATCCTTGAACTTTAATTCTTAAAGATAAATATTCACCACCAGTGATTCCCTCACGACTTATTAATTGATCAACATCAATAAAATTTAATGACAATGATATTGCTGGACTCTTAATACTCTCAAAGTATGTAATATTTGGAGCACCACCAGCTATGTTGAATTCTTCTTTTAAAGAAGAACCCTCTGACGGTACTAAAGAACAATCATTGATTAAGAATTTTTTTTCCATTATCTTATTGATTTAGCTAGTATATTATTCATTTTTGATGCATCAATTATTACTGTATTAGTTTTACCTTTTACAGGAAATGGAGTTGGTTGAGGAACAGAAACTGGTACTTGCACATTATTAATTACTGGTTGGATTACTGTGGTTACTCCACCAGATCGACCTACACTTTGATTTATGCTAGCAGCAATAGTTTTCACATCATCTTGTTCAGTAGTATTTGGTCGTATCATTTGATTATTACTAGAATCTGCCTCTACATATTCAGAAGCAAATTTCTCCGTGGGATCTGCTTTTACATTTCTTCTACTGAAGGGGAAAGTCGCTATTTTGAATGCGTCTTCCATATAAGTGCCAAATGTCTTATTCTTTGCTTTACTTGTGATTGCATTTGTGCCACCACCTCCACCACCAAGACCTGGCAGATGAGCTGGTAATTCATTCTGATTAAAACTAGAAATTGCACTACTTACCTCATCCTCTGGTGTCTTATAAGAATCTGCAAATTTTTCATTTTCATCAACTGGTGCTTTTATTCCAAGTAAAAATCTAGCAGGGATGGTTGATATTTTAAATGCGTCTTTCATATAATTACCAATTGTCTTAGTCTTTGCTTTACTTGTGATTGCATCAGTTCCACCACCTCCACCACCAAGACCTGGCAGATGAGCTGGTAATTCATTCTGATTAAAAAATTTTTTTGTATTTATTGTCATTTTACGGTATTGATAGGAAAGGGTTAGATATCACTTCAACAAAAATTAATGGACTCTCAGTGCCTGTCAATGGATCATAACTAGGTGTAGAAGGTTTAAATTGTGAAACTCCACCTTCAATACCATTGCCGCCGCCGACATCTCCTTGAATTTGTGGTGGTAGTTCGATTGTTTCTGATGATGGTGGGGGAGGTGGTGTCATTAAATTTTGAGAGGTTTCTTTTATAGATTCACTAGGATTAATTTTAAGATTATTTTCACTGACAGGTTCAACAGAAGGATATGTTGAGAAACCCTCTGTCATTTCTTTTCCTTTAAATATATTCATAAATTTTTCACCAAGAGTTTCTTTTGGTTTTATATCAGTTGATGATGTAGTTTCTTTTGGTTTTATATCAGTTGATGATGTAGTTTCTTCTGGTTTCACTGTCACAGGAATTTTTCGCTCTGTTATACCTCTTGCAAGCATGCTATTATAAAAATTAATATGTCTATTCACTCC
>Ga0209348_1000971_pt1 | contig 14403 bp, 18 predicted proteins | sample ETNvirenome_2_30_FD_184065 | JGI IMG/M metagenome (GOLD analysis project Ga0209348, IMG submission 184065) | Marine viral communities from the Pacific Ocean - ETNP_2_30 (SPAdes) (version 2) | ecosystem: Environmental > Aquatic > Marine > Oceanic | place: Pacific Ocean | collected 2013-06-22 | reverse complement strand
ATACTGAAGAAATTCAATGTCATCAAATTCAATAGACGTCATATTTTTAATTTTGATTATACAAAATTAAAAATTCATAATGAAAGTGCTAATTGATTCACATCTTCTTTGATGATTTGCGGGCCTTGCGGACCTTTGGTGACATCTTGCGGGCCTTGCGGACGGGAGTCTTGCGGGCCTTTGGTGACATCTTGCGGGCCTTGCGGACGGGAGTCTTGCGGGCCTTGCGTGCTGCGCGGACTGGTGTCTTGCGTGCTTTGCGTGCTGCGCGGACTGGTGTCTTGCGTGCTTTGCGTGCTGCGCGGACTGGTGTCTTGCGTGCTTTGCGTGCTGGTGACATCTTGCGTGCTGGTGTCTTGCGGGCCTTGCGGACGGGAGTCTTTGATTTGCGACCAACCTTTCTGAGTGATCTAAGATGTGCCATCCATTTTTTGGTTGCGGCAGAGCCTTTAACGAGCTTTTTAGGGCGCATGACGCTTGTCTTTGAGCGTGCGTATCCCATATGGTGACCTTCACCTACTTCTGATTGCTGAACTGGCTGAACTGAATCCATTTTTATTATTCTAAAAAAAATTATTAAAACATTTTTTTATTTTTAACAAAGATTATTAAAAGTATATAATATATATAAAATGGAATATATATTAGAACCACGTAAAACCGATATTTCGGACCTTCCTCCAGAAATGATTGAACATACTATGTCTTTTATGGAACCTCAAGACATGATTTCATTTTTGATGGGTATGGATTATTCAATTAAAGAAATAAAGTCTTTTCTTACAAATAAACGTATAGGTAAATATCGTTTTTTAAATATTAAAAAAGAATCAGAACCATTACCTCATCATATTATAAAATATTACGATGAGGCACTCGATAAAGATGGATATATTATTTTAATTGATAAAGGAGTTAAATATATTGATAAAGAATCATTTGAGTTTATGACAATGGAGAGTGTGCTCATTCCAAACAGTGTCACTTCGATTGGTGATAATGCGTTTGCAAATTGTGAGTCGCTGAAAAATGTGCTCATTCCAAACAGTGTCACTTCGATTGGTGATAATGCGTTTTACGATTGCGTATTACTAAAAAATGTAAAGATTCCAAATAGTGTTACTTATATTGGTAGTTTTGCGTTTTATGGTTGTGAGTCGCTGACAAGTATTGTCATTCCTAACGGTGTAAATAAAATTGATAGTTTTACCTTTGGATACTGTAAATCACTTATCAATCTGGTTATTCCTGACAGTGTCACTTATATTGGTGTTTTTGCCTTTAAAGGTTGTGAGTCACTGGAGAGTGTTGATATTCCGGATAGTGTCATTTCAATGCATATCAATGCGTTTGCGGAATGTAAATCGTTGACCAATCTGGTTATTCCAGATAGTGTTGTTTTATTTGAGGATGATGATTTTGATCGCGAACCATCTGATGATGATTTTGATCGCGAACTATATTTGTGAAGATACTAATAAGATTAAAGGGTTCATATTGACAGAAAAAACTTTGAGCAATTTAATTTAATTATATATAAAATGGAATATATATTAGAACCACGTAAAACCGTTATTTCGAGCCTTCCTCCAGAAATGATTGAATATACTATGTCTTTTATGGAACCTCAAGATATGATCTCGTTTTTGAGGGGTATGAATTACTCTAATAAAGAAGTAGTGTCTTTTCTTACAAGAAAACGTAAAATAGGTAACTATAGGTTTTTCAACTTGTCACAACCAGAAAAAGATATGTATAATGATGTAAAGATGATATTTAATGATGTAAAGATGATATATACTAAGGATTCCAATGTTAATATTGTAGGATTGTTGAACGACAAAGGTTCATTACGTGCTGTAGTAGATGTTGTAAAATATTCACATGAACGCAACTTTTCTTATCTGGAAATAAAATATACAGGTCATCATATTATAATCGATAATACAGTTACTTATATTCCGTCAGAAGCGTTCTTAGATTATAATACAATGACTAGTGTTGACATTCCAGATAGCGTTACATCTATTGGTAAAGATGCATTTCAAGATTGCTATTCACTGATCAGTGTGAAGATTCCAGATAGCGTTACATCTATTGGTGACGGTGTTTTTGGTGGATGCTTCGGGCTAGAGAGTGTTGTCATTCCAGATAGCGTTACATCTATTGATAGTGAAGCATTTGTTGGATGCTCGGCGCTAAAGAGTGTTGTCATTCCAGATAGCGTTACATCTATTGGTAGTTTTGCTTTTCAAGATTGCAATTCGTTAAAGAGTGTTATCATTCCAGATAGTGTTACATCTATTGGTGAAGGTGCTTTTCAATCTTGTGAGTCGATGAAGAGTGTTGTCATTTCAGACAGCGTTACATCTATTAGTAATATTACATTTTATGATTGCGGGACGCTGGAGAGTGTTGTTATTCCTAACAGTGTTACATCTATTGGTGAAGGTGCTTTTCAAGAGTGCGAGTCGTTAAAGAGTATTGTTATTCCAGATAGCGTTACATCTATTGGTGAAGGTGCGTTTTTTAATTGCGTGTCGCTGAAGAATGTTGTCATTCCAGATAGCGTTACATTTATTGGTGAAGGTGCATTTGAAGGCACACAAGTAGACGTGTAAATTTTATATCTTTCTAATATAAAATTATCTTTAATATCTTTTTCTCTTATGTCTTCTTTTGATTTCAAATGTATAACTATCGTTTCTCCATCCTTCGTTTTCTGTTCCCTTTTTAAACGTATAAATTCGCTCTGCGCCTCTTCTATCGATTCTTGAATATACAATCCAGTCTTTTCCTAATTTTAACCACGGTTCGGGATCCGATTCTGATATAATATGTTCTTCTTTCTTATATATACTTATAAATGGTTTTCGGCAGAAAGGACATGTTTCAGTTTTCAAACTTTTATAACAATCATCGCAACACTTATGGTGTTCAGAACAAGGAAAAGCATATAACGGTTTTTGTTCGTAACAAATACCGCATTCAGACATTGTATATTTTATTAAACTAATAAATTTGTCTTAATAAAAATGATTTTAGAAGAACAACATATCATCATATATGAAGAAATAAATGAAAATAATAAAAAATTTTTAAAAAATTTAGAAAAATATAATCACGAAAAATACGGATTTATAACATTTATTAAAGATGATAAGAATGTAGAATATGTCATGGTAAGATACTGTATGAAAAGAAATCTTTGTAGATTGTATAATCCAATCAATAATATTTTTAATTTAGAAGATACCATAAGTGTATCAATTAAGATATTAGAAGGTTTTTTTCCTGCCGATTGTATTATATGGTATTGTAGTGAGGATGTAGATTGGTTGCTTGATATAGGATTCAAAAATCCATATTTTTGCTCGTATGATCCATTTTACGAAAAAGTAGATCAATGCATTGCTGTTAACAAAATAAACGATCCTATGTTTGAAACCAATGATAGAATAAGACATAAGGGAAACGATACAAATCCTGATATTTTTCAACAGAGGCGCACAAGTCCGGTAAGAGAACACAGAGACAATACAATATTTGATTTTACCAGAGAACATTTTCTTGATAGCAAGGAGATAGAAGTGAATATGAGATTCAATACAGAAGATTTGAAATATCTAAAAAAACTTGTTTATTCTGGAAGAACATTAAATAACGACGGCACAATGACACAAAAAGAAGTTAGCGGAGTATTGTGTCTTGATAGAATGGATGATTATTTTGAAGTAAAAATTGACAAATCTAAGAATTTCAATGCTCATGACGAAGAAAAAGTAAGATTTGTAAATGGTTTAATAAATTTTCATACTCATCCTCTAGAAGTTTATAACAATTACGATATAGAAGTTATGTATCCTTCTCCATCGGATTATATATCAATTTTAACATTTTTGATGCAGAAATATTGTTTTGAAAACAACTCTTGTATATTATCTCCATTATTATTTTCTTGTGTAATCGCAGTAGAAGGAATATATATCATTTCACTTAATAAAAACTATTGCACAAAAGAAAAACGTGATGAACTACGTAAGATTATATGCAACGAAAAAGAAACACATGTTGAGTTAAAACCAAGTGTCAAAGATGCTATAAATTGTAAAACAAACGGAATAAGTGGGTTTTATTATGGAACTGATAAAAATAATGATGTATATTACGAAACTCATTGTAAGTATATAGGAGATCCTAAAGATCATCCTTTAGGGTATAGGCAAGTAGGTGGATATGATTACGATACATTGAGACATAATCGAACGCAAACACAATTATCTCATTTTCAAGAAATACTTCACAAAGATAGTTACGAGTATACCAGAGCCGAACAAGCATGTAAAGATTACTGTCTCAAGATTAACAGAAGAGAATTAGTTACAGGAACAAAATTTAAAAATGGTCCAGTTATTAATGTTCAATTTTTTACATATGACGAATTAGAAAACGAAAGCTTTAATATCTATACCTGTAATGTAGAAACACAATACATTCCTCTACAAACTATCTTGAATGAAGAAACCATACAAGATATTAGATTATTTAGTCAGAAATAAATTTCAAACTGTTAATATCAGCAATGAAATAATCATCATAATTATATTCGCTATTGAGATTAAACTTTTTCATACCTATCATGTCATCTGTGACATATGTCTCTGTAGCATTTAAACTTTCTATTATGTTCAATTCTTTTAACATATTTAGAACAAGCTCATAACAAGCATAATCAGTCCGTGTTTTGTCAAAGTTTTTGTAGTCTTTAGTTGGAACAAGATATCTACCTAAATAGTCCATAAAACTAAAGTCTTTATCTGTCATATTTTCATTCCTAAAATTATTTAATTTTAAGGATAAGTTATCCCTTTTTTCTTTGGAATCATCCTCTATATCAAGTTTATTGATCATCATTAGACCATTTTTATTATATTTTATCCATTCGCTAAAAGGTAATTTTAGAAAACCCATTTTTTCTCCAAAATAATTACCAAATTCATAAATGTATACATTTGAACCTTCTCTTGAACATAACGCAGCGTGTATAAATTTCATACATATAAGACCGTGATTAAATATTGTTATAGGATCAGAATAAGTGAGCAAAATAACATCACCAGTCTGAATATCACTGTAATGAAGATTCCGAGTTCTAAAGTATGTATATTCTTTATTGTAAATGTTTCGAGCTCCTAACCAAATATATACTATAATCAACATCATAAAGATGAAATATATAAATTCATAAAATGAAAAAATCTGCATTTTATGTTTCAATCAAATTATTTTTAGGCATTTTTAATGAAAATTTTAATAAATCAGTAGTAATTGCAAATCCTACTAAACTTAATATATATCCAAATGTTAATACAATTGAACCAGAAGCAACAAGAGCTTTTGAACTATTGGATTGAGGAGCTATCTTATTTTCTAATATAACATCTGTTTCCTTATCATATAGTATAAACCATGTTATTAATAATACCAATCCCGTCATAAAAAGAGAAAGGCCGATTCTTGTGAAATTTTCTCCTTTCATTTTAATATATCAAAAATGAATAAATATAATAAATTAGCAAAATAAAAACATGGGTATAGAATCATTTTTTGGTGGATATATTATAAAGAACTATAAAAGATGTGTAGAGAAAAGATTACCTGACAATATATCTTCTCTGTTCATCGACTGTAATGGTATCTTTCATAATCGCGCCCAGAAAGTTTATGGGTATGGAGAATTTGAAGGAATAGGAATGCCTGTGCAAGATACAAATACACTTGTAAAAGAGATACAGGAAAAAATAGAAGAAGTTTTAAAAGTTTGCGCACCTACTGATAACTTTATTTTGGCACCAGATGGTGTTGCTGTCTCTGCTAAACTTAATCAACAGAAAAGTAGACGTTTTATCAGCGCAGCGACAAGGACAATTAGTTTTGATTCCAATCAATTTACACCTGGGACTGATCTCATGATAAAATTAGATGGAAAATTGAAAAGCTGGTTGAAATACAGTAAAAAAATATTACCTAAGAATATCATTTATTCATCCCATCTTGATCCTGGAGAAGGAGAACATAAAATATTTCAATTTATACGTGAAGATAAAATTATCAAGGGAAACGGTGCTCATGTTTTATATGGTTTAGATTCTGATCTCATTGTATTGAGTTTATTATGTCCTTTGAAAAACATATATCTAATGAGAGAAGATTATCGTTCTTTAGTAAATATTGATAATTTGAGAAAAATGATCCAAGAAAAATTCAATTTTGAAGGTTGCAAAAAAGATAGATTGATCAAAGATTTTTCTGTTTTACTTATGTTTGCTGGTAACGATTTTTTACCAAAACTTCCTTCATTTACTAATATAGATAACTTTATGGAAATTTTAACAAGATTATATATTGCTGGGAAAAAACATATAATAGATGAAAATGACGATATCGATTTTAGTGTTATTCATAGTATACTAAAACGTTTTGCTCAAGTCGAGAAAAAACTATTCGTAAAAATTATAAAGGATGGAATACATAAATATCCGTATCCTGAGTTGATTAAAAGTTTCACAAATAATGAATTTGATGAACAAAAATTTACAAATTTATGGTATTGTAAACAGTTCTGTCCAAGCACACCCCAATTAGCTTCTTTATACGAAGATAATAAGTATTATACAGAGTCAGAAATAGGATCTATGTCAATTGATTTCTTGAAAACTATGCAATGGGTATACAAATACTATACAGCTGGTTATAAAATGGTTAGTAATACTCATTTTTATCCATACCTTTATGCTCCTATTGGTAAAAGTTTAAATAGTATTCTCAATATGATATATACAGATAAAAGAAAAATACGAAGTAGAATTAAGAAATTACAAGATGTTGGTCCGGAAAAGAACATCAATATAACATCGGTTCATCAATTATTATCAGTTATACCAAAAAGATCATCAAGAATTATTCCACAAGAAGTTATGACTGTTTACCAAAATTATATGGAGATTATAACTCCCGAGGAATTCATTATAAAACACGAAGGCACAAATCTTGATTGGCATAGAACAGCTATAATACCACCTATCAATATGAATCTGGTAAATTATGCTTTAATTCAAGATCCAAAATATGTTACTCCTGATAGGTTAAAATCTAAAGATCCTATGATTTTTGAGAATGATAAATATATTCCAAGAAAAAAGATAAAGCCAGAGAATATTAAGAAAATTAATAAGAAGTTTGTTAAAACAACAGATTACTCAATTAAAGATGTTCAACTCATATAGAATAGGATAGAATTCACAATATTAGATTGTAAATCAAATAGATCTACGTATTTAGATCTATTATCAGTCCCTTTTTCAAGGTCTTCTATAATTAAATCAAAAAGTTCTGTTTTCTCCGGAAACAAATCTTTACACATTATACATAAAGAAAATATTTGTATATCGTTATATTTTGATGCATCGTATTCGGCTCTATATATTGTTAAGGCATTACTACACATATCTATATCCAGTTGGTCCCAGTTATTGTTTTCAAGTTCTTTAGTAAAATTTTTTAGTTCTGGCTTAAAACTGTAACAAGGAATATCGACATCTTTGACGCTTATAAATCTTCCATCTAGTTCTGGTTCTGATATTTCTTTTAATTTCTTCGATAATTCATCAAACCCATTACGATCTTTAAAATTTTCGAAAAACACGTTAATATCAAACATTTAAATATTTTATTCTTAAAAATGAATTCGTTTTTATACCTCTTATATCATTATAAAGAGGTAAATATCATATTCTATATTTTGTATACTATGTATAATACTAAAGAGAGGATACATCGGTTAATTGGTAAGGTTGATCCATAACTGATATATTGGTTTTTTCTCTGTGTATTTCACTATTTTGTGTATATTCTTGATGCATTTGTAGATTTTTTATTTTTTCTACGTTAGCAACAAATTTTTTGAAACATTCATTAGGATCGTCTGAAACATAGTCTCCTATACGTGAAGTATACATTACACCTTCCGACCGTAGTTGATTTAATCTTAAACTACGCGATATATATGTTTGATCTAATCTTAAAAGTTTGATAAAAGCATTAGCAAATGTAACTGATAAAGATATAGACCAGACTGCCCAATAGACATTATTACTATGTTCATCTAATTCTTCTTCTGAAGAATTATGTTTAAAAGTTCTATCTTGAATTGCTATAATAGAAGGAACCAATATTGAACCAGTAGAAACTATGGCTGAGAGTATATAATAGAAAAATGCGGATCTCTTGGTAGTTTCTTCTAAATTTTTTACAAGACGCAGATATCTTATATTTATAAAATTTCTCTCTACGTCACCAAGATTGGAAGTTATTTCTCTAAAATTTTTGACAAAATAGGATTTTCCAAAACACCAACTTATTCTACTACACATTTTTTTTTAAAAATAAAATTATTTATAATAAAAATGGGTGCTTATATGTCTTCGGATGATTACAACGAACATAAAATGGATACCACTATGGGTAACGCAAGAGCAGATATAACTTTAGAGTTAACCAATGTTGATGTAAAAAGTATGAAAAAACGCGCATGCAGTGTTGATCCTAAACTTGCCGCTAACCCCAGACGTGTTGCTCCACCAATTGATCCTAAAACTTGCCGTGAGGGATCAATCGCAATGGGCAAGAATGGCGAATTCTATGTCATCAGATCGGGTAAATGGAATAAAGTATCTAAGAAATTAGAAAGCAAAAAGAGAGCAATGATTAAACAAAGATTAACAACTCCCTCAAGACCAGCTCGTGGCGCAAAAACACCTAAAAGAAGCGCCGCAAAAACACCTAAAAGAAGCGCCGCAAAAACACCTAAAAGAAGCGCCGCACCTAAGAGAAAAACTGGACTTAAAACAGTTAAGAAATCAGCAAAAACACCAATGCGCCCAAGACGTAGCAAAGCTGCACCTAAGAGAAAGTAAATTATAAATATTACTGATTAATATATATGTATTACATATATATTAAATTTTGTTAAGACATTAAAGAACGATCCATAATCCCTATTTCGCATATCATTTGTTGAGTTGCTTTCAGTCTAACTTGATCTTCTTTGTTCATCTGATAAGGAGGCATATCAGAAATGCATTTAAAACAACAATAACAACCTTTCCACCCACCTTCTTTTGCAGGATACCTCACTGCATGTGAACTATCTTCTATGATTCTATTACAAGTGTCGCATTTTCCAGTAAACCAATTGCTCGGTAAATCTCCATCGTTTTCTTCGGCGTCCCTACAAAGACATATTAACATTCTGCAAGGACCTTTATTTTCTGGATTACCAACACAATCACGTGTTAAAAATCTATTTTCAGGCCCCCAAACTCTAAAACTTTTATTATACGATGTATCTTTATCGATAACATCACTGATTCTTGATGCAAACATGTCCATCATATTTTTCATATCACCTTTTATGTTTAGTTTTGTTGACTCTGCTTCCATTTGAGCCATAAAGATATCTTTGCTATTTAGGTCTAAACCAATACTAACATTTTCGAGATAACTTTTATTTTCTCCTTCAAGCAAACTTACCCAACTGGGTTTTTTGGCTTTAACTTTCATATTACGATTGATATAATTCATAACACTTGGATATTTTTTCCCTGTTTTAGATTCGTACATATCAAGATGTTCTTTTAGATCGATTAGATCATCGTTTGTCATTATATCTTCATAAGCGTATAGCAAATTTGGCATGAGTTGTGAAAACGACCCATTGTCCATAATTTGACTTATAATGAACTTAATATCAGATATATAAGAACAATTTTTAACGAGATAACGAAGATCATCTCTTGTACATACAAAGGTTTCTAAAGCAGTCACAAAACTAACATCAGGATCCCCAGTTTCTAAATCAAACTGTGATATAATTGAGTAAATTATTTCTTCAGAAGATTCATGTTCCCTCATAAGAGCAATGGTTTTTCCCAAAGCATTGACATATTCGTCAGGATCTTTAGAAAGCACAGTAAGATGATCTTTAAGATCTATTTTATTTTTTTCAAGAATTGATTTCTTTATCATATCCATTTTTGAGTTCAAATATTTAAAAAAAAATCAGTTTAAAATGGATATTCTTATGGAAAATTTGAACAATTCAAATCGTAATCAAGAAATAAATTATACTGATTTGATTTTAGATTTACATAAATCTAGAAAAGATTTAAGAGGTAAATACATAAATTATATAATACATGGTATAAATAGGAATATTTTACATGTTGATAAACTTTTTTACAAAAGTGTTATAAGCTGTTCAATTGTTGAACATTGTTTTGCTGTTGGGTTATTTTTAAGATTAGGTGCCAATATTGAGAGATTCTATAATGGCAAAAATATTTCTATTCATATAGTTGAGAGATTCTATAATTATAATGAAGAGATATACATTTTTCTTATGACGATGGTATTACTTAAAGGTGTATCTTACAACGACTTTGAGAATCAAACATCTTCATCTACAGTTGGTGATTATTTTAAGACCAATGGTATACAAATTTTCTTTCCAAAAAATATAAAACTTGCCAACCAACGTCTAATGAATTTATACATGGATAAAAAGTTAACTACAGATGATTATTTATATCAACCCTATGAAATAGTTGAAAATCTAAATATTAAACTTATACAAGATAATCTTATTGAAAAACAACATAAAAATTGTGAAGATGTATTATTACAAAACATAATAGATTCTTGCAATTTTAACTTATTTATAACAGCTTTCGAATCTACCTATAAAGTTACATACTTTAGTATAGAACGTATATGTGTTGAATTGAGAAGATTATATGAGTGTAATGAGATAGTACTTGTAAAACAACTTTTAGAAATGTTACATTATCTTCAAATAAAGAAAATTTATATCGATGAGTTTCAATATGATTATATTAGTGATATAGATTCATCATTAAAATATATTTCTACAATATCTATAAATACTAAAATTTCTGAATTACTTAATATGTATATGAAGGCAAATGAATCTCCGATGTATACGTTGATAAAACTAAAATTTTTACCTTCTTATGTTTATGATTTAAATGATAAACAGCTTGAAAATATTAAATATAAAGCAATTCATTACCGAATAGAAAAAAATGGTATCAAAAAAGTTATAGATAATATTTAAATTATTTAATATTATAAAATGACTAATGAAAAGAAAATTTCAAAAGATTCATATGTATGGGGTCATGTAGGTGTTATTATATATCATGCTCTTACTGCTATAATCATCATAATGGCACAATACATGAAGAAAATAGTTGGTTTTAATTCAAGAAGTGTAGTAATTGTGTTGGCGGTTACATTATTGATCGTAACCCTCTTATCAATATGGCCTATTTCTAAAGACTATGATAAAATTATAATTGAATAAATTTTTAAAAGATATCTTTTAAAAATGAGCAAAGAAATCATATTTTCTCATTCTGGTAGTATGTTTGCATATTATCTTGGTATAGCAGAAGTCCTCCAACAATATGATCTTTCTGACGTAATTTTTAGTGGAACTTCTGGTGGTTGTTTCCCTTGTATTCTGCTTAATTCTAAGAAAAATATCCGTAGTTTTTTTAACGAAATATTAAACTATATCAAGAATAACGAAGATAGTTGGGAAAAAATAATTAGAGACATGTTAAATGAATATTTGACAGATGAGGATATAATGTTAAATAAAGACAAATTTATATGTAAATTAACAAAACTAAATAGTTTCATGTTGCCAGAAAAAGTTTTTATAAAAGAATGGAAAGACAAAAAAGACTTTGTCGATTGTATAGTAGCAAGTTGTTATGTTCCTTTAATGTGTGGTGATAAGTTATATATAAAATATAGAAATGAAAAGATTATAGACGGGTTTTTCTCTGGAACATCTAATATTCCTACTACAGATAATAGTCATATACTGTTTTATCCAAGTAAATGGAGATATATTAACCCATCGTGGTTAATACCATCTAAAGATATAGAATGGCTAAAATCTCTTTATGAACTTGGTTATAACGATACATTGTCAAATATACATAATTTAGATTTAACTTTAAAAACGAAAAAACAAAAGGAAATAAAAATAGAAAAAAATGATTCGTTTTGATAGGATAAGTGATGACGCTAAACTCCCTGTTCGCGGGACGGCTAAATCAGCAGCCTTTGATCTATATTCTGGCGAAAAAACTATAGTTCGACCCTTTTCTAGGAAACTTGTGTGCACCGGATTGAAGCTCTCTTCGTGTCCTGAAAATATGTATCTTCGTATTGCCCCTCGTTCCAGCTTAGCAGTTCAGGGAATCGATGTTGGAGCTGGTGTCGTTGATTGTGATTATCGTGGAAAAGTCAAAGTTTTGATTATCAATCATACACACGAAGATTTCCATGTTAATACCAGTGACAGGATTGCTCAAATTATCCCAGAAGCATTATTTCCAAATACTTATTGTGTTATCAATGGCGAGGATAACAGCACGTCTGATCCATATCTACGTGAAGAAAGGAATGAAGGTGGATTTGGTTCTACTAATCATGCTTAACTATTCTTGCACACGCAATACGTTTTCCAGCATTACCTGTTTTTAAACTTTCTTCATCACCACCTTTACCTAAATCATCTTCGTCTTCATGTATTATAATACTTCTATTCAAAACACTATATTTACCACTTAATTTCACTAACATATCTGTAAAACTTGTTTTACAAATACCCTTCTCGTTGACTTCTATATTTCCAAGATCACCTACATGTCTATTGTATTTATCATCATTAGGACCACCGTGATTTGCATTGAAAGGATTATAATGCGCACATAAACTATCGCAACCTTTGTTAATTGTGCCCTTTTCATGAATATGAAAACCATGTTTTCCCGGGGTAAACCCATACACGTCTATTATAATCTCAGTTTCATCGTCTTTTTCAATAAATTTTACATAACCATGATTTTTGATTCTTGCTATTGCCACATGTTGTTCTAAAACATCCCAATACATTTTGAATAATTAAATTAATATGTATTTTTAAGAAACTTATCGATATCTATTTTTTTATGATACTGGAATTCATACACATATAATGTAACAGTTTTTGAACAGTATACTGGGTCAGATTTAAACATCGGTATGGGGAAAGTTTTTTCATAATTATACTGTATATCGACACATTTCAGAACAGTTCCAATATTCAATAAAAACTCTACTTCACTGTCTTCCAGATTCACTTTATCTAAATTAATATCTTTATGGTATAAATTTGTATATTTAAATTTATCCCTGTTTTTATGAGGAATTATTATTTTCCATAAAATTTGATGTGTAAATCTAAATGCTGTATCTTCTAATAATGATGTAGAGAAAAAAGTAGGTAACGTGACATATTTACCAATTTCTAATCTATTCATAGATTGTAACTTGTCAAAGAACAAATTGTAAGATTTTCTAAACCCCCTATACACGATAATATCACCACTTTTACACAGTCTTGGAACCATCGTAGAAACAGGATATCGTGTTAATACTGTAAAAAGTTCCCTTATATTGTTAATTTGTAAATTTAATAGCTCATTTTCTTCGAAATCAGCTTTTATACCTTCAATCATGTATTTTTGAATTTCAAAATTGGTGTATATTTCTCTCTTAAATTTGTCATTATACACAAATAGTGTTAGTAAGATATTAGTTACAATTAAGTAATTTAGTTCAATTTTTTTATTTTCAGAATTTTGAAACAAGTCATCAAAATCAGTATCATGCGTCCATTCTTTAGTTATTTTCATCCAATATTTATCTCTCAAAGAAGGGAAGAAATTTTTTAGACACATTTAAAATGCGTTTTATCCATGAAGATGCAAATTTAAAAAGACTTAAAACTAAACAAGATGGATTTAATATACATAAAACTCTTGGTTTTCTAAGTATATGTAGTTTTGTATACAGATATGGTTTTGTATACAATTTACAAGGTAATTTGGGTTTTGAAGGTTCTTTTTTTGATTGGGTTACAATGATAATTCATTTAGCATTATCTTCTACTGCTATTATATTCCACGTTCCAAAGAAAAGAATACACGATAAACCAATGATAATATACGAAGAATATAGATTGCATGCTATGATATTTACATTAAGATGTTTTTTCGTATTTGTGATGGCAACACTTTTTCCACAATACGGTGTAATGGTTCCTATTGGTGTTGGTCTACATCATTATCAAGCTGATGCTATAACATCTAAACATGGAACAGTTGGTAATACGGCAGTTAGATCTTTATCTGAACGATCAACCAATATTTACAAAATATTTTCTCTTTTTTACTCTCTTTATCAATTTTTAGCTATTGCATCTCA
>Ga0209348_1000970_pt1 | contig 14406 bp, 1 predicted proteins | sample ETNvirenome_2_30_FD_184065 | JGI IMG/M metagenome (GOLD analysis project Ga0209348, IMG submission 184065) | Marine viral communities from the Pacific Ocean - ETNP_2_30 (SPAdes) (version 2) | ecosystem: Environmental > Aquatic > Marine > Oceanic | place: Pacific Ocean | collected 2013-06-22 | reverse complement strand
ATCAATTTATCCTTCAAACGTCATCCTGTGACGAATGATGTGTTGACAATTCGTGATGAAGACGCTATTAAAAGGTCTGTTAAAAACATAATTTTTACAATTCTTGGTGAAAAACCATTTGAACCTAATTTTGGTTCAGTAATTAGTGAATCTCTGTTTGATTTAAGTACATCATTGAACGAAATACGAGTTTCAGATGAAATTAAACAGTCTTTGTTAAATTATGAACCAAGAATCGATAATATTGATGTAACAGTAACTGTTACACCTGATACAAATGAGATGAATTGCACAGTTCAGTATGAAATTGTTGGTTTACCCACACCACCACAAGAAGTGGACGTTCTTCTTTTCCCTGCTAGACTATAATGGCTTTCGGACAATACGTTAATTTAGATTTTGATCAGATTAAATCGTCTATCAGAGATTATCTGAGGGCAAATACTAATTTTACTGATTATGACTTTGAAGGGTCAAACCTTTCAATCATTATTGACGCATTAGCATATAATACATATACAACTGCCTATAATACAAATATGGCGGCAAATGAGTGTTTTCTTGACTCCGCAACACTTCGAGAAAACGTTGTTGCACTCGCAAGAAACATTGGTTACGTTCCAAGATCTCGTAGATCCGCAAGAGCAAAGATATCTTTTATCGTAAGTGGTCTTTTAGACACTTCAACACTCACATTGAACTCTGGCATCGTTTGTAATGGTGCTGGTGAGAACACAAATTACATATTCTGTATTCCAGAAGATATTACAGTTCCAGTTACAAATGGAGTTGCTGAATTTAGTAATATTGAAATATATGAAGGTAATTTCATAACACAGACTTTTACTGTTGATACTTCTTTGTTTAATCAAAAGTTTGTTCTTGATAATTCATTTATTGACAGTTCAACAATCAAAGTTAAAGTCAAATCATCCTCAACAGCGACCTCCTCCGTTACATATCAACAAATAGATAACATTATTGGTATCACATCAACATCTTCATCCTATCTTTTACAAGAAATTGAAGATGAAAGGTATGAATTAATCTTTGGTGATAATGTAATCGCTAAAAAGTTGTCAAATGGTAACGTAATTACTGTTTCTTATGTTGTAACTGATGGAAGAGACGGAAATGGCGCTTCAGAGTTTAGTTTTGTAGGAAATATTACAAATCAAGATGGTGGATCAATCAATCCAGCACTTATAGGTTTAGTATCAACAGAAGAAAAGTCAAGAGATGGTGATGAAATTGAATCAATCTCATCAATTAAGTATTATGCACCTCGAATTTACTCTTCTCAGTATCGTGCAGTCACTTCATCTGACTATGAATCAGTTTTAGGTTACATTTATCCAAATGTTGAGTCTGTAACTGCTTTTGGTGGTGAAGAAATGAGTCCACCTCGTTTTGGAAAAGTTTTTATATCAGTTAAACCTCGAAATGGTGATTTTCTCTCCGATGAAACAAAAAGAGAATTAATTCAAAAATTAAAGAGTTATGCAGTTGCTGGAATCGTGCCAGAGTTTATTGATTTAAAATATTTGTATGTTGAATTACAAGCGAATCCATATTATAATCCAAGTTTGAATGATAATCCAGATACTCTTAAAACTAACGTTTCAAATGCTTTAACTCAATATTCACGTTCAATTGACGTAAACAAATTTGGTGGAAGATTCAAATATAGTAAAGCTGTATCATTAATTGATAGTATTGATGCATCAATCACATCAAATATTACACTTGTGACCATTAGAAGAGATTTAAAAGCGGTTATAGGTCAATTTGCTCAATATGAAGTGTGTTATGGTAATATGTTTCATACTCAAGAAAGTTCATATAACGTAGTTTCAACAGGATTTACAATTGAAGGTGTAGCAGAAACTGTTTATCTAGCAGATGAGGTAATTAATCGTGAAAAAGGTCGAATATTTTTCTTCACATACACTGAAGGTGGAACTCCAAATATAATTAAGAAAAATGCTGGAACAGTTGATTATATGCATGGTGAAGTTCTTATAGATACAGTAAATATACTTTCAACAGTGATCGCAAATAATGTAGTTGAAATTCAAGCAATTCCTCACTCAAATGATATCATTGGTCTTCGTGATTTATATGTTAAGTTTGACATGACAAACACAACAATTAATATGATTCAAGATTTAATTGCATCTGGTGAAAACACCTCTGGGTCAAGATTTGTTCATACTCATAGTTACTATACACCAACATATACAAGAAAATCAAACTCCCCAGTAGCTACTGGTAGCGCTCTTTTACCTTCAACAGCTTCTTCAACTGCAACCACCACAACAACAGGTGGAACTTATGCGACATCAACCACAACTTCATCAACCACAACTTCAAGTGGATCCTCATCATCTAGTTCTAGTTCTGGCGGCGGATATTAATGATAGACACCTCAATACAAAGAGTTGAAATCAATCAGGTAATTGAAAATCAGTTACCTGAGTTTGTGCAATCTGAAAGTCCACTTTTTGTGGATTTCATGAAGCAATATTATATTTCTCAAGAGTATCAAGGTGGATCAATAAACATTGCTGAAAATTTAGATCGATATACTAAATTAAAAACATATGTTGGTGCTGCACTCACTGAATATACTGGACTAACAACAAATACCGAATCATACTCCTCTACAATTTTTGTAGATTCGACACATGGTTATCCAAGTAAGTATGGATTGTTAAAAATAGATGACGAAATTATAACTTACACTGGTATTGGAACAACATCTTTTACTGGATGTGTTCGTGGATTTAGTGGCGTTGATGCAATGGATCAACCTACAAGATCAGATTTATTGTCATTCAATACAACTGTAGGTGCATCTCATACTGGCGGTTCAAAAGTTCATAATTTATCAAATCTTTTTATTCGTGAATTTTTTAATAAACTTAAAACAACATTTGCGAGTGGTTTTGAAAATCGTAAATTAGATAGTGACTTAGATCAAGTTAAATTTATTCGTCACATTAAAGATTTTTATAAAACAAAAGGAACAGAGGAGTCATATAAGATTTTATTTCGAGCATTATATGGTGAAGAAGTTAATATTATTAAACCATCTGATTTTTTAATTAAACCATCTGATGCTGATTATGGCTTTGCACAAGATTTTGTTGTTAAACCCATTACTGGAGATCCTCGTAATCTAAAAGGTTCAACACTTTTTCAAGACGCTGATGAAGATGATGATAATATTCGAGGTGCTTCGGGTGCGATATCCGATGTTAAAGACTTTTTATATGGTGGAGAACATTATTATCAGATTAGTGTATCTCAAGGTTCAATTGATGGTGATTTTATAGTCCCAGGCAGAACTCGTATTACAGACCCTATATCAATTGGTGCTACTGTAATTACAGTTGATACCACAGTTGGATTCCCTACAAGTGGTTCTTTATCATTACCCACAGCGAGTGTCGCTGGTGTTGTAACATATACAGATAAAACTGCAAATCAATTTGTGGGCGTGGACACAGCGGTTGATGTTTTAAGTGTTGGTGATGATGTAAGATATAATAATGTTGCATATGGTTATTCTTTTGCAGATACATCAACAAAGATTAAAGTTTTAATAACTGGTGTTTTAAAAGACTTTCCAATACCCGATGAAACTTTTTACTTCAACAAAGGAGACAAAGTTAAAGTTGGTTCATTTGGTGTTAATAAAAGTTCAGAAGACTCTAACTTTGGTTCGTATGTTTATAACACTGCTGTTAAATTTACTCCAAAAACAGTTACAAGACAATCAAGTACAAGTTTTAGAATTAATACTTTTTCCGATCATGGATTCTTAGAGGAAGATGCAATTGAAGTTTTAGATGGTCAGTCTGCTTTTGTCGCAGTTGGTCGTGTTTTAAGTGTTGTTAGTAGTTCAACTCTAATATTAGGTGATTTGCCTGGCATTGCTGAAAATAATTTTGCATTTATTCGTAGAAGAATAAAAAGAGGAAATAGTTCTCTTCATGATAATATTACAAAATATACAACTGATATTCAAAACGTATATGATCATGATAGTGATAATAAATTTGCATTACCTCCACATCCTCATGCATACGTCGCCGCACCATCAATTCCAAGTTTAGGTAATGAACCCATAGTTGCACCAGATCGTTCTGTAACGTGGACTGGCGCCACTGGTGGCGATGTTATACAGTTGATACAGGTTACTGAGGGTGCAGCAGATCATGGATTCTATTCTGGAGAAGTTGTTACTTTTAATGTCACAAGTGGATATCTTGGACAGTTAATTGATGGTAAGAATTATTATATAAGTCGTGTTGATTCTAATAACATTCGTCTCGCAAACTCCCTACCAGACTTAGTAAATGGTGATTTTGTAGATGCAACAGGAGATGGAACATTTAAAATCTCTGTTCCTGATTTAGCAAATAAAAAACTTGAACATCAAAAATTATTAAAGAGATTTTCTTTGAATCCAGTCTTTGACGGGGCGAGGCGTGAGACAGCGCCAGGCACCACTGGCATGCTTGTAAATGGCACAGAGATATCAAACTATAAGTCAGGTGATGTTATATTTTTTGGTGGAGTTGAAACGATTGATGTCTTAGAAGGCGGTTCTCAATATGATGTGATTACTCCTCCAACAGTGAGTCTTGAGAGTTTAACTGGTGCTGGTGTAAGTGCAACAGCAAACGTAAAAGGTCAATTTGAAAGAATTGATATTACAGATCCAGGCTTTGATTATGTCGCACCGCCTGCCATAGAAATTAGTGGCGGTAATGGAAAAAATGCAATTGCAAGATCAAGATTAAAACAAGTTGATCACTTTATGGATTTTGATGCATCTTCAACAGGTAATGTAATTAGTATATCAGAAGATACAATAGGTTTTGGAACTTTTCATAAGTTTCGTGATGGAGAGGCTGTAATTTATAAAACATTTAATACTGGCGCAATTGGTATTGCAAGTGCTGGTATTACTACAACTTTAATTCAAGAAACACCAGATCAAAGATTAGTTGATGAATCAGTTTATTTCGTATCTAAAGTTAATAATACAACAATTAAACTTGCAAACAGTAAAAATGATGCATTAACTAAATCAAACTTACTTAATCTAACTGGATTTGCTGATGGTACACAAAGATTTCAAAGTTTAAATAAAAAGTTTGTTTTAGGTCAAATTATTGTTGAAAATCCAGGCGAAGGATATGAAAACAAAAGAAGATTAGTTCCTACGATTGGTATTAATACATATTCTGATTTTATTGAATATAAGAATCATGGTTTTGCAGATGGTGAATTAATTCGTTATTCAAATAATCAAGTCAAGGTTGGTGGTTTAGATACAGATCAAGACTACTATGTTTTAAAAGTAAGTGATGATAGATTCAGACTTGCAGCTGCTGGTATTGGATCAACTTTATCAGATGCAAATTATATTTCAAAACAATTTGTTGGAATGACATCAGTTGGATCTGGAGATCATGTATTTAACTATCCTCCAATTACTGTTGCGGTTAAAGGAACAATTGGGATTAACACAACATCTCCAGAGGATTATCATGCAAAAATAAATCCAATTGTAAGAGGTTCAATTACATCAATTAATGTTGAAAATCCTGGCCTTGGATATGGAAATAACTCTACATTTAACTTTAGTATTCCACCTCAAGTTCGAGTTTCTTCTGGATCATCATCAGAATACAAAGCGATTGTTGTAAATGGACGAATACAATCTGTAATTGTTACTCGTTCTGGTGGTGAATACACATCTGCTCCTGATTTACAAATTTTAGGTGATGGAGTTGGTGCAAAGATTATTGCATCAATTAACAATCAAACAGTCAATTCAGTAATTGTTGATAATGGTGGAGTTGGATATTCAACTGCAAGTGTTAGTGTTCAAGAGGTAATTCCTGGCACTGGTGCAATTTTCTTACCGAAAATTAAATCTTGGGCAGTTAATAACGTTAAAAGATATGAAGATATATTCTATGATGATGATGGATTTTTATCAAGAGGTGATAATGATGAAGGGATTAAATTTACTTCATTCTATGCTCCAAGAGGATTAAGAAAAATACTAAAACAAAAAAATAGTGATGGAACTATTGATTATACATCAAATGATTTAAACATTCTAAACAATGCAGAACAACTATCTTTAAATCACTCACCTATTATTGGATGGGCATATGATGGTAATCCAATCTACGGGCCTTATGGATATGCTCGTAAAGATGGTGGAACTGTGCAAGTCATGAGATCTGGTTACTCTCTGAAAACAACAAGAGAGAATGGCCCTCCAATATCTACTTTCCCACTTGGATTTTTTGTTGAAGATTATGAGTATCTTGGAGATGGTGATTTAGATGAAAACAATGGAAGATATTGTATTACTCCAGATTATCCAACTGGAACCTATGCTTATTTTGCGACAATCAACCCAAGTGAAAATGAAACAAGTGGAACATTTAAAAACTTCCGTTCTCCTGTATTCCCATATTTAATTGGTGCGAATTATGCTGCAAAACCAGATGATTGGAATTTCATTGAAACCAATAATCAAGATTTAGATTTAAATACCCTAAACTTGAGAAGAAATACAAATCCATATAAAATTGATGGTTCTGGTGCAGATTATGAAGGAATACATGATAGTCGAAAATTAGTTGATCAAGAAATTGATGTTAACTATGCATCTGCTGGAAGAATTAATCAATATGAAATATTGAGTTCTGGATCTGGCTATCAAGTTAAAGATGATCTTCGAGTTTTAAGTTTAGATAAAGGAAATGGTTTCTCAGGTGAAATATCAAGAGTAGAGGGTCAAGAAATCATATCAATTGCTTCAACTGTAGTTAAAATTGAAAATTTAATATTTACATACAATAACTCAAACGGACAAGTTACAGGACTCTCATCTCAACCTCATGATTTAGTTGTTGGTGATATTGTCACTGTTTCTGGTCTCTCTACAGATACTTTAAGAAGATTAGATGGCAGACATCAAATCGGATTCAACACATCATTCCTACAATTAAACACAGGTATTGGAACAACTGGCACAACTGGTATTGTTACCACAATTTCAGTTACTGGTGATTTATCCAAAAATGGAATTACTGCGAATGATGTTTTAGGTATTGGAACAGAAAGAATGTTAGTTCTTAATGTTGATAATATCAATGATAATATTCGTGTCAAAAGACAATTTGATGACAGAATAGGATATATCCCATCAACAGTTGGTATTGCACATACCAGTGCATCTGTAGTAACTAATTTAAATCGTACAATTACATTTAATTTAGGTATTAATACTGATATACAAACAAGAGTTAATATTCCATATTACTTTAATCCAGTCGAAAGTGTTGCTCTAGGTGAATCTGCTGGCGTTGGTATTGGTTCTACAATTAAATATTCATATAAAGTTGTTGGTGGTGGAACTACAGAGAGATTTATTCCATCTCAAAATGTATTCTTACAGGATCATGGATTTGTGACTGGAGAGAAACTTATATATTCAAGTGACGGTGATACAACGTTAAAAGTATCAAATGGTATAGGTCAAACATTTAATTTGATTAATAATTCTCCAGTATTTGCGATTCGAGGTGGCAGAGATTTACTTGGAATATCTACAAATCCATTGGGTATTGGATCTACTGGAGGAATTGCTGGTATTGGTTCTACTGCATATCAATTATTCTTCAAAGATCATGGAAGTGGTAGAGTTCATAGTTTTACACCACAAAAACCTGAGATTACTGGTTTTGCAGAGAAGGTAGTTGGAACTGTTGTTTGTAAGGAAGCACATAAATTACAAGCAAATGATCGTGTTTCAATATCTCTAACGCCAGGCATTACAACTTCTTATTCAATACAATTTGATGATGTTACTAGAAGAACATTTGTAAATCCAATTAATTTTGGTGCGGCTGCTGTCGATACAACATCTAATACAATTACATTTGCTAATCATGGATATAAAACTGGAGATAAGATTCTTTATAAGTCTTCAAATGCAATAACTCCACTTCTTACCAATTTCACTTACTTTGTGGTAAGAATTGACAATAATACATTTAGATTATCTGAAACTTATTTCAAGTCTCAACAAATTGTACCAAATGTTATATCTTTTACATCAACAGGGTCTGGACATACAATTGCTCTAATTAATCCACCAATCGAACTAACTCGTGGATACACTGTTGGATTTGCAGTTTCAGATACTTCTTTAACTCAAGTCATATCTGGAAAGAGAAGAGAAGTATTTGATTTTGAATTATTCAAAGATACAAACTTCACAAATCCATATTTTAACAACGATGAAGATGGTGGATTCCAAGTTGTTGGTGTTGGAACAGTTGGCGTATCTACAACTGCGAGAATTGATCTTACTTTAACTGATAATACTCCAGAAGATTTGTACTATAAATTAACACCTGTCAATTTAGGTATTAATGCTCCCACAAAGAGAGACCCAATTGTAGATACTGATGTTATTAACTATTCGAGTTTAAAAATATCAGATAGTGTTTATAATGGTGATTATGTAATTACAGGAATTGGAAGCACCACATTTACATTTGTTTTACCATCTCAACCAGAGAAAGATGGTTATACAAAAAATGAAGCAACAATTTTAAAGTATGATACATCTTCTACAACTGCTATTGGTTCTATTAATAAAATTAGAATAGTATCAAAAGGAAAAAATTATCTAAACATTCCTGTTGTAACTTCAATTGGGTCAACACTTGGAGTTGGTGGTGTTGTTAGATTGAATAGTAACGAAACAGGTAGATTAAGAAGATATGCAATTAAAAATATTGGTTTTGATTATTCAGCTGACAAAACAATACAACCTACTGTACAATTACCACAAATACTAAGATTAGATCGACTATCTAAGATAAACAGTATTGGTATTAGTTCTGGTGGTAAGAATTACATAGAACCACCAAATATTGTTGTTATTGACCGTGTAACTGGATTAGTTAAAGATGAAGTTATAACTGAAAGTGAACTACAAGGAACATCTGTATCTAAGGTTAATCTTCTAAGAAATACAAACTCTCTCTATGGCACTAACCCAAGAATTATTCCAACAAATAATAACAATGGTATTAGAGTTAAAGATTTATCATTTACTAGTGGAACCAATCTTGTAACTTTAACTCTTGAAGGAACATACACTTCATCAACATATCCGTTTGAATTGGGTAAAAAGGTTTATGTTGAAAATATTGGTATTGGGTCTACAGGAAGTGGTTATAACTCATCTGACTACAATTATGACGCATTCACAATTACTGGTGTGAATACAAATCCAGGCGGAGGAAATGCAACTGTATCATACAATTTAGATAGATCTGTTACAAGCCCAGGCATCTTTAGTGGCCCTTCATCATCTGGCCAAGCAATACCATTTGAGAATCTTGCCGCATTTAATATTACTGTAGAGACAAATCAATTTAGTGTTGGTGAAACTGTAAGTACAGGTGATAAGGAAGGAACAGTTGTTGCATGGAATGAGAACAATAAGTATCTCAAGGTTCTTTCAAATGATACATTTAATGTTGGAGAGGCGATTAATGGTGCATCTTCTAAATCAATCGCATTAATTGAACAAACTACTAAGTTTAGTTCTGTCTTTAATATTGATTCAGACTCTGAATTTAGAAGTGGTTTCCGTAAAGAGACTGGAAAGTTAAACACTGAGTTACAAAAACTAGCGGATAATGATTATTATCAAACATTTTCTTATTCATTAGGAAGTCCAATTGACTATGACACATGGAAAGACCCAGTTAACAGTCTTGGTCATGTTGTTGGATTTAAAAACTTTGCAGATGTAACTGTTGTATCAACTGCATCAACTGACGATAAGAATCGAAGTAATGCATCTGTTGGAGTATCAGATTCGCCTGTTGTCGTTGTCGCTGATTTAGTCAGTGAAAATGAATCTCTTCATAATTCATATGACTTTGATTTAGTTACAGAAAATTCTAAAAATATTTCTGGGGTATTTGCTTCTGATGAAATAAACTTTAGAAATAAAATTTTAACAGATTACATTGAATCAAGAACAAACAGGGCAATATCAGTTGATAGTATAAGTTCTCAGTTTAACGATTTACCTCGTGCGACTGCATTCTCTGATGTCTTTGACTTTAATATTAACGAAGTTGATGCAGCTAAGTTTTATGTGTTACTTTTTGATACTAGATTTTCAGGTGAAAAAGAAATAATTCAGGTTAATCTTGTTCATGATGGTTCTATTGGTTATATGATGAAGTTTGGTCGTGTTGAAACAGCAATTGATCTTGGTGATTTTGATTTTGCGATTGACGGAGTAATTGGAAATCTAAGATTTGCTCCTGCCAAATCTAAATTTAATAACTACTCATTGAGAATTTTTGCACAAGAAGTATTTAAAGATACAAAACTAGCTGAAGGAGATATTGGGAGTTCAATAGCTGTTGGAACTGGAGTTAGTGTCATATCCACTTCTGCTGGTATTGGTTCTACAGATCCATCTCCTGTTCAAGTTGTAGGATTCGGTTCAACTGCATTTACAACCACAAAATTACTCGTATTAACAAATGAACTTGAAGGAAGACAAAGAAGTCAAGTAAATGAGTTAGTCGTATTAAATGATAGCGAAGAAGTATATCTCTTAGAATATGGTCAGATGATTAATGAAAATATATCTGGAACTAACGCTCCGAGTGTAGGACTCGGAACATTTGGTGCAGATATAAGATCAGGTATTACAAGTGTCTACTTTACACCTGAGGCTGGAATTGGTGTAACAATGAGAATTCATCAGACATCAATTGGTTCAACTGCAACTGGTATTGGAAGTACGACAATATCAAAAACAGAAATATTAACCACAACAACTGATATTGCAGCGACAGGGACTCCACAACCAACAAGAATTAGTGGAATCAATTCAAACACATACACTGCTTTTGATGCATTAATTGAAATACATGATACAACCAATGACAAATATGCTGTTACTCAAGTAACTGCGATTCATGATGGTATTACTCCTTACTTCACAGAGTTTGGATATATGGATAACTTCTCTGTCAATCCTACCATTTTCTCTGGTATTGGAACTGTTGGTGTTGGATATTCATCTACTTCTGATGGTGATATTGAACTTCGTTTGACTCCTCCAGCAAATACAGCAGTCACAACTAAAGTATTCCAATATAACTTTAGTTCAAGTGGTGGCGGTGGTGTTGGTTTTGTTACATTTACTGATTCAAGATTAAAATCTATAGAAGGTTTATATACTGGAACTGAAAATGATATTAAGTTCTCATTCCCTCTAAAACATGTAGGCGACTCAATATTCCATAAGACATTTAACGCATCAGACCCTGCGGTTGTTGATGTAACAGATAATACATTTGTGGTTAGTAATCACTTCTTCCAGACTGGTGAAGAATTAACATATACACCAACTGGTGCTGGTACAACAATGAGTATCGGTATTGCTCAAACTGGTGGTACTGTTGTTGGATTTGGAACTACCACTAAATTACCTTCAACAGTCTATGCTGTTAAGATTGCAGAAAATAAATTTAAGGTTTGTGGAACTGCTACTGCTGCACTTCTACCAGTTCCATCTGTTCTTGATATTAATGCTGTTGGAGTTGGAACAACTCATTCATTCACTGCAACTAATCTTAACTCGAAGGCTCTGATAGCTTTAGATAATAATATTCAAAGTCCAGTTATTCAGTCTCCAATAAATGTTAAATTATCATTTGATGCCCAATCAGAAACAGACTTCATCACATTAACTGGTATATCGTCATTCTTCTCAGGCGACATCATTAAGATAAATGATGAATTTATGAAGATTGATACGGTTGGTATCGGATCTACAAATCAATTGCTTGTAAGAAGAGGTCAACTTAATTCTGCAATAGTCAATCATGACGCTGGTGATACTGTCACTAAATTCTTGGGTAGTTATCAAATTGTTGAGGACACAATCAACTTTACAGATGCACCTAAAGGTGAGAGAGGCCCTTCTGGTTTAACAACCACATCTACGTTCACTGGTCGAGTCTTTACTCGAACTGGTATTCCTGGCGGAAGTCAAGAAACTTATATAAACAATCATGTGTTTGATACTGTAGGAGAACAATTTACAGGTATTGCGACTAATTTTGTTCTGAAGTCTGAAGGTCAAAATGTAACTGGATTTGCTACAAATACAGGTGTCATCTTATTAAATGAGATATTCCAGAATCCAAATGATGATTACAACATTGTTGAAACTGCTGGTATTACATCTGTAAGTTTTACAGGTGTTGGAGTCACGAATAATTATGATGTAAACGTATCATCAGTTCCTAGAGGTGGTATTATCGTTTCAGTTGGTGAAACTGCAAACTTTGGTTATCAACCTTTAGTCTCTGCTGGTGGAACAGCAATTGTATCTGCTGCTGGAACTATTGAATCTGTGTCGATTGGAAATAGTGGTTCTGGTTATCGAGTTGGAATGCAAACCAATATTCTTGTCAAGGCTCGTGGAAGTTCTGGTATTGTCACTATCGGTAAGGCAAACGTATCTGCTGGTATAGTTACAACAGTAACAATCACAAGTGGTGGATCTGGATTTAGTTCTGCAACTCCTCCAACTCTCGAATTTGAATCACCAATTAATTATGAAAACATGAGATTGGTTGGTAGTTCAACTGGTATTGGTGCATCTGTATCTCTTCGTGTTGGTGCTGCAACAAGTATAATTAGTTTCCAAATTACAAACTTTGGATATAATTATAAAATTGATGATGTTCTTACTTTAGAAACAGGTGGTCAAGCTGGTATTCCAACTGATGCATCCGCTGGTTCCTCATTCCAGACTTTCCAATTAACTGTTCTTGACACATTTAATGATAGTTTCGCTGGATTTACATTTGGTCAATTAGAAAAATTAAATACGTTTGAAAATCTATTTGATGGTGATAGAAGGACATTCCCAATAACTAAGACGATTGGTGCAGTCGAATCACCAATTACCATAAGAGCTGCGAAAGGTTCTCCAATTAAAGTTGAAGATAATTGTTTAATATTCTTAAATGATATTCTTCAAGTCCCATTTGAAAGTTATGTGTTTAATGGTGGTTCACAAATAACATTCTCTGAAGCTCCAAAAGTAGATGATAAGTTAAGAATTTATTACTATCGTGCATCTGATGATGATGTGGTTGAAGTTGATATATTAGAAACAGTTAAAACTGGTGATAGATTAACAATTAATAAATATCCTGATGTTGGTTTGGATGATGCATTCCAACAAGAACCAAGAACAGTTACAGGTATTACCACAACTGACACGGTAACTACAAATACATATATTGATTCTGGAATTACAACTGTTAGAACACTTCAAAGACCTGTTACTTGGAAGAAACAGATTCAAGATGTCTTTGTAGATAATATTGGAATTGGTAAAGATAGAATTGAATTAGAACCTAATATTCGACCAACTGCATACATAATTAAAAATGTATCTGCTGCTTCAACTGATGTATTTGTAGACACAGCAGTTCCACTGTTTAATGAAGTTGATGATATTGTTGAAGTTAAACAGAAAGTTTTAATTCTTGACCGAACATCTAAAACTGGAGTAGCTGCAACAGCAGTTGTTTCTGCTGGTGGTTCAATAACCAGTGTTGTAATATCTGATGGTGGATCTGGATATACTGTTGCACCAAAAGTTTCAATTGGTGTGACTGCTGGAATCGGAACAGTTCACGCTGGAATCGGAACAACATCTGGAAATGCAACTGCAAACGCAACTGTATCTGCTGCTGGAACAATATCCGCAGTCACAGTTACATACGCTGGATTTGGATATACTCATACAAGTCCACCATTGGTTATGATTGAACCAGAAAATGTAACTCAAGATACTTTAACTAGTATTAAGTATGAAGGTGATTTTGGCCACATAGTTGGAATTGGAACATCAACTGTTGCTGGAATTGGAACTGCGATGCAGTTTGATTTGTTTATTCCACAAGATTCTGTTCTTCGTGATACATCAGTGGTTGCAGCTGCAACAACTGTAAGTGGTATTGCATCTGGATATTACTTTACTACGTTTGAAACGAATGTGGGAAATGGTATCACTGCTTATGAAAATGCGGTTGGAACTTCACCAGTTGGAATAGGAACTTCCTTCCTAGATAATATATACAAGGTGCATAGTGCTAAAACTATACAAGGGCCTGCTTTTGGAATTGGTGCAACCACTCTGAGAAGAGTGACTGTGAGTGTCAGTTCAACTGAAGGTATTGGTATTGGAAGTGGAATGTTCGGTAAATACTCTTGGGGTCGTCTACACGACTTCGTTAA